>Ga0116231_10000200_pt1 | contig 87840 bp, 53 predicted proteins | sample S1TSphgellanicum_2_FD_89695 | JGI IMG/M metagenome (GOLD analysis project Ga0116231, IMG submission 89695) | Host-associated microbial communities from peat moss isolated from Minnesota, USA - S1T2_Fd - Sphagnum magellanicum MG | ecosystem: Host-associated > Plants > Peat moss > Unclassified...
AAAATAAAAGAAAAGGAGAATTTAAAAAAAAAAAAAAAAGAGAAAAGTGGAAGAGAGGATAAAAAGAAAGAAGAAGAGGAGGGGGAGGAAGGGGTATGAAGAAAAAAGAAAAAAAAACAAAGGGGAGTGGGAATGAAAGAAACAAGAAAACAAGGGGGGCAAAAAACCAAATAATAAGGGAAAAAACCCAAATGGTGGGAAGGAAGAAGAAAACAAAAAAATGGTTTTCATGAGATGGTAACTAAATTTGTTAGCCCTAGTCAAATTTGCTTGGCTTAGTTGGATGGTGATTACAATGGATTTGGTCATCACTAGATTCAATTGCCATTGTTGGATGGCGAACGAAATGGATTCGGTTGCTACCATCATATGGAATCCAATAAGGGGGAATATAACAAACTCCCTTCTGCTTGTTTTGGTCACCCGCAACTTAAAAAAATATGGATGCCATCCAATTGTCATAATTTCTCAAATGGTGACTGAGGTTTTTTAATCACCAAAAAAGGGGGCATACCACATGTTTTTAAAAACCTCTCTATGAAAGCTTTCCCAAAACATATGACAACCCCCTTTTGTGGTGATTAAATTTTTTTGTCACCATCTAAAAAATAATGATAATAGGATGGCAATTGAAAATTTTTGATTGCCACACCTTGTCCCATTTCAATCACCCCTTATGGCAATTGAAAAATTTCAATTGCCACGAGGATGGGTGACTAAAAAAAATTAGTCAACCACCTTTATGGCGACCGAAATTCTTCGATCAGCTTGGAGGAAAAGCAAGGCATGAAATGAATTTTCTTTTCAAAATGATAGCATAGGCCCCACCCCTTTCAGTCACCATTTGACGATGGGGATATCTCTAATGGTGACTAAAATTTTTTAGTCATCAAAAGGGGCGCAATTACATTTACAAATATAGGAACCATAGGAATTGTAACAAGTGTTTTTTTTTTTCATGTTTGTGTCAAAAATAAATTAATATTACACATTGCACATTTCTTTTATATGTTTTGATGATAATGTTTTTAATATATTGTGAAAACATGTGCAATAATTTGAAATGAATCTAATGAAATTTGAATTCTCAAAAGCATTGATTAATCATTATAACTAGTGTTTTATAATGCTTTTACTACTTGAAAAAACTCATAAATGACTCTTAAAGGATTTGAAAATGACATAATTTTTGTTGCAACCCTAACATTGGGTTTACGACTAAGTGTGAAGTGTAAGGTTCATGAGGCCAAAAGTGCGTTTAGCTATGAAACACACTCTCACAAATGGGGAAAGGTGCACGGGATGAAGCCAAATGACTCCCAAGTGCACTCCCACTTTGGGAGTTACATTCGTGCAAGAGTTGTGAATGTTCAAAACCTTGGTTGGAAAGGCAAACAAGCACCAAATTGGGCCCCCATGATACCATTAAAAAGTTCTTGAAGTATAGATGCTTAAGCTACCCTCACATTGTTCATTTAAACATGATTTGCATACATTATGATCAAAAGAAGGGGTGGGAATCAAATTGGGAATTCCTTGAAAACAAGGGTCAAATGAAGTTCGATTGGGGTGTGTTCTACACCATTGGAAAGATCCTTTTGAGGGTTATAAGATATTTTCCTCTCATTCTAAAAAACTTGATTTGAAATAGATATAAGCGACCAAAGTTTTGAGATAACAAGAGTCTCAGAGAAAAATGACATTTGGATATAATCCCTATGGAGAGGCATAAATTATATTATAAGGAGAGGAGTGGTGCCTCCTCCCAAAGGTTGCGCGCCGTGTAAAACTTGTGTTTGAGGTTGTCCCTATTAAGTTCATCGCACCACTTCCATTCAACTTACATTAATTGCCCTTTTTTTTAAATTGTGCAAGTTGACTTCATCTTGAATTCTCACTTGTGAATTCGTCCTAGTCCCATCCCAAAGCTCCAGCACGCCCTCTTACCCCTGAAGTGTTGTGAGTTAGGAAATGTGCCTTAATTTTCTTTTTCTTCTGTTGTTTCATTCTGGGACCCACCTTTAGGTTTCTTGAAGAGTTTGGGGCGTGTCAATTTTGGAAAAACTTTCAAAACACATATTCACATAAAAGTATAATGTAACATATTTTTGAGTCAAAAAGACTTTCTTATAATTTTTTGCAACGTACAAATGGAATATTCTTAATATATACCCAAAATCCTTTAAAATAGTAGTCATTAAAATCCTTACTAAGGGTGCACCCCCAGCTCCTTATTTTGTGAATGTACTTGCACATGTAATATCATCTTTTTAGAAAACAACCTCCCCAACATGCCCTTTTGGGTGATTCAAAAATTTCAATCGCCATCCGTGTGTTGGATGGTGATGGAAAAATTTTGATCAGGCCCCTTATGATAACCATGGTAATAAAAAAAATTCAATCGTCACAAAAAGCTCACTTATGGCTTCTTTTCAAGAAATTGTCAAAGGGTTTCCAAAAACATGTGACATGACCTCTTTTCTCAGTGACCAAAAACCTTTGGTCACCATTCGACATACCCCCACCATCAAATGGCAATCAAATTTTTTTGATCACTAGGAAAGGGGGTCTTGTCATATGTTTTTGGAAAACTCTCAATGAATTGAAAGCTTTCCAAAAAATATGACACACATCCTTTTTATGGTGATTGAAAATTTTGGTTGCCACATGGTTTAAAGTGACCAAAACAGGTTTAGTTTTGGTCACACATAAGCCTACCTTTTGTAGCTTAAAAATGTTTTTAACCTAGGTTGACCTAAACTAACCCTATACTGATGTGACACAAAGGTGCACCTGCATCCAGATGCGTCCATCACATTGTGACAAATGCACAGATGTGGTGACAACCTTAATTTTAACTGCACTAACTTTAAAGTTTCATTAGTCATTAAAATAATCAATAAATTTTATGGAATGTTAAAAATGGCCCATCTAGTTATGCTTGTCATTTTCCTTGTGAATTTGATTCCTTGTGAAAATTATAATTCACCACACATTTGTTGCATCTTTATTGAAAAAATTCATTTTTTGAAATTAAAGTTTTCAAATTAATTATATGATATCCAAACATGGTTCAATAGACCTTCAACTTTCATAAAGATTTTAAATCATTTAAATTATTTTTGGAGTAAATTTATGTTTTTGATTACACAGGTACATTACATTTGTTTTCACAAATATATTCCAATGTCTTACTTTTAAAAATGAAATGAAATAATTTTTTATAATATTTTACCTAGGTTTAGTCTAACATATTATGCAAAAATATTGTGAAAGTTTTCAAAAACTTGAAGTGGGATACACTCAAAAATGAACACCCCTAGAAAGTAGTATAATGTGACACCCCAAAGGGGGCCACCATAATGTGCTTTCACCCATTTCATAATATGGGTGAAAACATGGTAAAAGGAGCCAAAGGTTCCAAGGTAAAAGTCCTTTCCAAGGACTACACATGACACGTATCATTTTTGAGTTCATTTATAATTTTAAAATTTGTATTTAGGATATCTAGTTTAACACTACATGTTAAATATAAATGCATTTTGACTATAAATGGATGAAAACACGATAAAAGGAACCAAGGGCACCAAAGTAAAAGTCATTTTCCAAGGATTACACATGACACATGTCATTTTTATGTTGGTTTATAACTCAGAAAATTGTATTTTAAATACCCAATTTAGCACTATGTGTTAAATATAAATAAATTTTGACTAAAAATTGATTTTATATCATATATATTATGCATTCATGCCTTGTATCACATAAATATGAACAACTTTTATTAAAGCCACATTTTTAAAATCCATAATTTTCAAGGTTAAAAGCACATTTGAACCACATGTGTTCAATTTATTTATTTTTTAAATCATTAGTTTTATTCCTTTTGCATTTTTAATCATCAATGTTAAAATCCTCTCCAATTTTCAGAAAGAATGGTCACATTTGGTAGAAAAAAAATGTTTGAAAAAATTAAGGATTATCGACTTTTGGGGTTTGAGTGCTTTGAACATGCAAAACCATTTTCAATTTGTGTCAAGCTTTGAGCATGTAAACTTTGCAATTAATGGAAAATATTCCCAAAACTTTTATGACAATCCAAACTATTATGTTTCCCTTGTGATTTTTCAAACATACAAAAATGCAATTTGAAGGAATGTTCATTCATTTAAGTGGTTCCTTTGATTGTGTTTCTACCCAAATTGATTTTATATCATATAAATTATGCATTCATGACCTTTATCATATATATATGAATAATTTTTGCTAAGGCCACATTTTCAAAATCCATAAGTTTCAGGATGAAAAACATGTTTGAACCAAATGAGCTCAAATTAGTTATTAGAAAAAAATTCGTTAGTTCAAATCCTTTTGTTTTTCTAATCATCAATGTTAAAAGCATTTCTAATTTTTAGAAGGAATGGTGCACATTTGCTATAATAAAAAGATGTTTTTAAAAAACAAGGATTATTCATTCTTGAAATTTGAGTGCTTTAATGAACATGCAAAAACAATTTTGATTTGTGTCAAGCAATGAGCTTGTAAACTTTGCAATTCATGGAAAATATTCCAAAAAATGTATAACAATTCAAATTATTATGTTTCCTTTGTGATATTTTAAACATACAAAAATACAATTTAAAAAAGTGTTCATTCCCTTGGATGGCTCCTTTGACTAAGTTTTTACCCATATACAAATTTTTATGTTGATTTTTTGGATTATTAAACACACATAAAAAAACATTCAAAATATAAAGAATTTATAAATTGATGTTTTTACCAAAAAAAAGAGAAAATTTGGATCTATTTGATGTTCATGAATCCTTTATGACATGTAAATGTGATGTAATGTAAATGGTGTTTAAAAAAATGTTGTAGCTTATAATACAAAAGACTAAACCTCAAGGTAGTTAACATGTTTTGACATGATTTGAAATTGTGATCATTTTTCAAAACGAAACACTTAAATCTAGCGTAAAATCTTACATTTTTAGACAATCATATTAATTGAACTATGATTAACAAAAAACATGAAATATATCAAGGAAACTATGGTAAATAAAAATAATAACTAAAAATATTTTGTTAAAAATTCCTTTCTATGAAAAAATTTTGTTTGACGAAAGGACAACAATCCTTTGAAACAAAGTAAAAATTTTGGATCATTGATTCAGGATTTCACCTGATAGGATAAACTTTATAGTAAGACAAGAGTAGTTTTGATTGTAGTGCTTGGGCCAATTCAATATTTTTATTGGTGAATTTTTTGAAATTCTTCATAAATACTTAATAACTATGTCAAAAGTTCTAAAAACCTTTTTTTGGAGCTTGTTGGTCAAGTTTTTGGACATGGTGTCTAGCATACTATTGACTATTATGAACCTATGGATGGGAAAGCCATTTGGGGTGTGAACTTTGCAATTCTTGCAATTGGGGATTGAAATCAAGTGTATAGACAACACCCAAATGCTTCTAGAAGAATATCATATTAAACATATGTGGAATAAACAAATAATTTTTAAATGGGTGTCAAATTGAATTTTTGAAAATAAAGTAAATATTCAAGAATGGACTATCAAACTAGCCCAAGTAGAAGGATAGTTGTTGAACTTTTTACTTATACTATTTGCTCTGATAATTTGATGTCTCTTATCTTTACAAAATCCAATCTTTGGGGTATACAATTTATACATGGAACCCCATACCCCTAAACTCTAAACCCTAAATCATGAACCTAGACCCAATATACAAAATTTGAGATAAATCCAAGTATCCCCTACAGCTCCAACAACTAAAATTAATTATTTAAAGGCGCTAACCTACCCACTCTGGATAAAAAAATCCACCCCGCCCCACCCCAAAAAGAAAAAATAAAAATAGAGTTGACCCACCTAAACCCCTATTTTCCTTCCAAATCCCCTCACCCACCCTCAAAACCCCAAAAAAAGCCTCCCCCAACTCCCTCCCCTCCCCTCCCCTCCCCTCCCCTCCCCTCCCCTCTTTCCAATCCAAAAGTTGAAATTGTCAACTTTTTGGACTGTTCACGTCTTTAAGCCAGTCTTGGACTGTCCACAAAATTTAATCCAGGCAAGGGCGCACCCACGTGGTCAACCCCTTCTCACCCTGTCTTTTTCCAAAAGCGCCCACAGTCAGGGTGAATTTACGGACCACTGGAACTCAGGGCGAAAAATTAAATAGGGTGTGAGACAGCCTGTGAAACTCCCGGTGAATTTACGGATTTCTTTATTTTTGGCCTAGAAATTTTAATTCTTTTGAAAGCTAATGCTAACAGCCTACTTTAGTTTTTCATTATAAGATGGGCAAGGTCAATGGAACACAGTGTAAAATTCTGAGGTATTATTTTGGCTAGAACTTGAAACGATTAAAACAATAAGGTGTGGGCAAAAGCTGGAGACCCAACTCCATTCTCATGACAATTTTTTTTATCAAACTCATTTTGCATTCAAATTACTTGACCCTTGTCACCAAGATTCCAGTATTTATCATTCATGATTTTCTTTGAACCAGTTTTGTTTGGTTTAGAAGTGAATCCATTTTGAAATTAAACCCACTTAGAGATTTCTTTAACGAAGGGGGGGAACTAGGAGTCTCTAAATGTGAAGAACTATTACCGGACTGGAGGGTCTATCAAATTCTTAAAAATTCCTTTGACCGAGACCAATGGTTTTTTCAAATTAAAAAATAAAATTAGAACCAGGGTCAGAGGTTTTCTTGAAGTTAAAATTGGATATCACTGGTTTGTATCAGTAACATGTAAATGGTTTAGGACTTACACCTTATGTAAATATAAATATCATAACGAAATTTATTTACACTCTATATAAATGTAAAATTTTGTAAATCTATTTTATGCCATGTAAAATAGTGTAAGTGTAAAAAAATATATACTTAAATGATTTTGTAAAAACTGTGATTTCTACTTGGGGAAGGATTTTATAATGTTTTTGACAAGGGGCCAACCAAATGGCTCATTGCGAAAAAATAAAATAATAAATCATCAAAACATTAGTGATTTGGGATGCACCACAACTAATTAAATTAATTAATATGAATCACAATAAGTGCCTAAGCTCTTGCAAAATCTTAGTCCAAAAATGATAATGAACAAAATTAGGAATAAAAGTTCTACTCAAGCAATGAGGTGAACCAAAATGTGCATTCAAGATATTTTTTGGATTAGCACCACTATAATCCCATATTGATAGAAAATGCTAATATTTGGGGGATATCAAAATGACTAATTACAAAAAAATAAAATTAAACTTAGGGATACACCCACAACTAATTAATATGGATTTGTAAGAAGGTATGGTCATTAAAATATATAATCTATACACTTACACCCCCCAAAACATTTACACAATACCATGTAAATATATTTGACAAATGTTTATATTGTCCTCATGTAAGTGTTAAAAAAAACATTATACACACCAACAACATAAGTGTAAAAAGTTTGGATACATAAATATTGTTAATTTACATTTACACAAGATTTACACGCCATATATACTATTGACACTCGCAGGCAGAACACTGATTTAAACTCACACCATTAAGGGCAGACCAGCAGTTCTTTGATTCTAAAATATTACAAGAAACTGGAAACAGTGCTTATTAACAAAATTAAATACCCGCCCAATACCCATTACAACATTACAGCAAGAAAGAAATGACAATGGAAAGGACAGATGCCCTCTCTAGGCTTCTTGAGCTATGTACTTGATCCTTCTCTTAACGCCAGTGGGGTCTAGGACAGAGGTTCAATCAAAGAGCCACCTAATCAGGTAATAAGGATCAATATTCTTCTGTAGAAGTCAACTTTGCTAAAGCTGAAACTTACTGCCTCCAGAATGCTCTTGCAAGTGTGGAGTCGGGACAATGAAACATTGTTTCGATCTGGACGAGCCAAGTTAGGCTCTTCTACTATGTCAACTCTCTCAATGTACACCACCCTGCACCTGAAGGACCTGAAGGAATGTTGATAGATAAAATCATAATCTGTGCAAGAGACTTGACTTGCACGATTTCCTTTATGGAAGAATCTGATGTCACATGCTGCTAATTGGTGATCCCATTTAATTTTCAAGTTTGGAGTTTATTGGAACATGGAATGCCACATTCGGCCTCAAGCTGATAATGGACAAAATCAATTGGCATCTAGGGAATAACTTATTGGCTAATTGGTTGATAACTTTCACAACCCTATTCATAACTTTCAAATTCCCAACTATACCACATGGGTTGATAGTCAACAACTTCAAACACAAGAAATGGACACAAATTAGCAACTATTTGAGTATGTTTGAAATGTCTCAAACTTTTTGCCTTAAAACTCAGAAACCCAAAATGAAAAAATGTTGCCACGGTAAGTGAGGAAATTATGATAATTTCCCTGCAGTACAGAATTTTATTTAGTGTATACTCGTGTACTTCACCCATTTTATTTGCCCTCTCCTTTGCTTGCCTTTGCTTTAGCATGAAAATCTCTTAGAAATTTTGTAGTGTAACTGGAGGATATGTTATATAGTGCACAATTATTCCTCTCCCTCCTGAGTGGGTGTTCTGTTTCCATGGCCCTTGCTCTGAAAGAAATTGAAGGTTGCATTGATTTTTATCCCATGTGAAGCCCACCACTGATGAGAGCATTCCAAACTCAGGCTTGTTCTCAGCTCTTGCCTCTCACACCTTTATTTCTGTGATGCTGTCACCCCTGGGTCTTTACCCCACATATTGAACATTAAAATCTTTTCACAAATGCTGATTCTTCTTGGATTGTTGGTCACTTGGTATTGGACCCGGTTTTTTAGTATATATTTGTACATGCAGGGGAGTTCAAAGTGTAGCACAAGGCTCCTTGTGTGGGGCATTCCTCATATGCGTGGGGCCCCTTGATGCGAGGTGAGACATAAAGTGGGGGACCAATTTGATCACCCTTTGCGGAGGACCTTACAACCTTACCTAGTGTACAAAATGAAGCTGATATTTTCGACAGAACCTTCCTTCAAATAGCTGTTGGTGTAAAAGTTGAGCATGCCTTACTCTGTATGCAATTGGTCCATCAAAGTAGTGCCATGCATCTTAGGGTCACATGTATGAACAAGCCATAGGTGGACCATCAGGGCATTTTTCCTTGGGCCCTAATGGCAAACTTTCCATAGTTACAAAAGCACAAAGGGAAAAATTGCACAGCTATTCTTTTGTCATGTGAGGTGACTCGTCTACATTAAAAGATGATTGCTAGGTACATTCACACAAGGTTCATTCATTTCCTTTTTTTTATGATTTGTCGAAGTTTCATCCAAATTATTAATACAGTTCCTATTGAGATAAATTACAATATGAACCTTTAAGACTTGAATTGAGGGAATATTTCATCCACTTGATCTCTTATACATCCTTTTTGAATTAGGCTCTCTATGGCTTGTTTCAATGGTGAACACAATTACACCATGATGAGTGGTAGTCATGCCATATGTGTGAGCATGATTGAAAAAGTTGTTGGGTCAATATAGTATGATGATGCTATATTCAACCAACGTTTTTTGGAGTTTGCAATTTTGTTCATGACACAACAACAAGAGAAAAAGGTAACACGCCAATTGATATGCAAATGTTATTTTTTTCTTGAGAAGCCCCATCTCACGCAACTGTCTGAATTCTTTAGAACTTGCATATCACGTGATATTCCTAAGCAGTTTGGGTCACAAGGCATTGGGATCACATACATTGTAAGACCCTACCAAAGCAAACATGAAAAATCTATGCATAATTATTTTCACTAACGTGGGGAGGTAGAACCTGAAGGCCAAAGTACACCATTGCTAGAGTTTATGGGAATTTTGGCTAAGTGTTCTATAATGCAATATATACTTGCATCTTAAATTTAGGCTTCAACTAAGTACACCATGGGCAACAAAATGGGTTTGATGGCATCATGTTACTGGTTTAAAGTGATTATGAAAACAAGAGACAATGGATTTTGAATAAAATGGACACTACTTATAAAAGATAGAACCTATAATCCCTTTAAATCCAAAAGAAGGCACATACCATTGCCACATTAAAATATGAAGTGCAAGTTTCATAATATTTGTAGTATGTTAATTAGGGGACGTCTTCTACCAAGAAATTTATTTTTTAGTTGCCAGAATTTGAGTAACATGGTTTGGAAGTTTTTTTTTAATTTTAATGTGGGATCTTGAGATCTAACCTTACCCTCTGATAAGCATCATGATGCATTTCAAAGATGTTTTTAACATTAAAAAGTGTTAGTTTTGCAATTCTGGGTGGTGCTTCCTAACATGCTTGATAACCTATCATGATCTAGGTTATATGCCAAACACGTAAAATCAACAAATTTTGTAATGGGAGGGGTTTCTTCTTGTCCATTCAATTTATCTATTTATTTGCATCATAATGTCATGTTACAGCATTTATTCAAGCTAGATGGTTTCATGTGGAGCCCCAACGTTTCTTTTACTGGCGATTTTTCGCCAAATCCTTACCTGAAAAATATGATTTCAACCTATACGAAGGATTTTCCATGAAAAAAATGGCCCAAATTCATCAGATTTTGAAAAAAAAAATCTACCTATCACCAGATTTTTATATTAGTTCCAGTAGGTAGCCAAAAATATAGAATTTTTAAAAAAATTTCCTACTTCCATATTAGTACATGTGGCCAAATTTGGCTAAATCACTTTGGAGATGATAGCCACCTCAGCTCCATCACAAAATTGGAAAAAGTAACCCTGTGGAGCCCTATGTAGTATGTGCACAACCTCTTCAAGTTATTCCAAGGTGGTTTGGGTTTTATATAGCAGTTTATCCGGATGTTGGGTGGGCAGTGGCCACTGAATTGAGAGATGAATATCATCAAAGTATTAGAGTTTTCATGAAAGTCATGTCCTGTTGGGCCTGACTTCCATCTCTCATTTGGTGCATCATTTCCTTTTGATTGTCGTCGGCATGAAAACCGTTCCAATAACTTTTCTTTTTCAGCCCACAGGCTACTCACCTATAAAAATATGCTATGTTGGGATTTAGTCAGGTCTAAGGAGCCCATGTGGATTATAGACTAAGGGTTATGGTTATAGAGACGACATATTGTATATATGGTTATATACATGTTATATGGTTTACAAGGTTATATTGGTTATATATGGTTATATGAGATTATATAAGGCTAGTTACATAGGATTTAGGACTTGAGATTTTATAGTTTTGTTTTTGGGTTCGTTTTTGGTTTTTTTAAGCTTAGTTGTTAAGTCTTGGGACTTGAGATTTTAAAGTTTAGTTTTTTGGGGTTTTTTTTGGTTTTTTTAGGGTTTAGGGTTAGATTTTGAAACTTGGGACTTGTGACTTCAGATTTTAAGGTTTATAGTTAGATTAGGGGCTGATTTTTAGGGTTCGAAATTAGGATTAGGTTTAAGGAATTACAGTTTAGGGGTCTGATTTTTAAGGGTTAAGGCAGTGTTTATTGCAAATTTTGATCCAACAGTGGGGGTTTAGGATGTTTTGGCTACAATGCATGCCATATCATCCTTATTCAACAACCTCATCAACTTCACATTCACAGAATTTGAGAAGCATGTAAATGGAGTAGTGTTAATAATCACCTCCCATGTTAGGTCCACAATTGAACCTTCTTGGCCCCCAAAGTTACATGATTAAAATTAAGTGTGATTTTAAAAGTTCGGGTTTGGTTTCATTTTTTGTGTTAAAGTTGGAACTCAGATCTAAAATTTGGGTTTAGGTCTGAAATTAGGGTTTTAAATGGTTATGGTTTAAATTTTGGGTTTAAGTTTGTAATGTAGGGTTAGGGTTTGAATATTAAGGTCAAGGTTTTAAGGTCTAAGATTACAAGTTTCAAGTCTAACATTTAGGATTAAGGTCTAAAGCTTAAGGTTTTATGGTCTAAAATCAAGGTTTATATCATGTTAGGGGATGTGTTTCAATGGTATTGGGGAGTCCATCAAAGTTGAGGCATAAATAATAGCTTTTGAGCTTCATATTGTTCATGAAACATGACAATGTCACTATATATGATGCCTTCATGTGAAACTGGGTTTAAATGCACTTATAGGAACCAAATCAACCTATGTTGGCGAATGCTTGGAAAGCAATTTTTTTTTTTTCGATGATGATGTATTAGCATGTCATAATTGGTTAAAGGGGATGGATGAACATGGGTAAATTTTGAACCTTTGATTAAAAATAATTTGAAATTGTCCCTTAAGTGCACATGTCTAAGTCAACAGGGCCTGTCATGTGCCTTCCCCTATCCTGATGACCGGAACATGTGTGTTGTTATGTCACTCGAATGTAAGTTCAATTGAATTTGTCTAAACATTTCTCTTGCTTTTGTGCAAATTGACTCTCTTGCACTTATTACTATTATTTTAGTGTTATTCTTTCTAATAGTTCAATGCTCTTACATTTATTACTTTAATGCTTGAGTGTTTAAGCTTGTGGAGTTTGGATTTTGTGTAATTTTATGCATTATGGACTTTAAGTTTTAAGGTAGTTTTTTTTTTTTCCAGGGAGTTGGGTCCAAGTATTGTTGGGGTACCATGTTTGAAACATAAAGACTCATTCCTAGGACCCCCAAATTCACCTTTTTCTTCATAAAACCTATATTGACCTATCTTAAATTTCCTTTTTTTTTTCATGTGAAATGAAATAAATTTGCTCCAAACTTTATATGGGCATCTAAAGTATCTATTATTTTCACTTATGAATGTAAGAATAATAAAATTTATCCAATGTGGGCTATGTTCTATCAATGGCCCAAAATTCCCAAAAAAATCACTTTTTGAAATTTTGTACATTGCAATAGGGCACTTGGTTCTTGTCACATTTGAACATTTTATATACATTAGTAGTTAAGGTGTTTGTGGTAGAAATCTTGAAGCAAAATAATTTATTTAAAAGTTCCTTATGAGTCTTTGAACTTTTTTTTTCTTACAAGACAAAGTCTTAGAAAGTTTTCGAAGACTTCTTAAAAATCCTTAATCTTGTTCAAATTTGAAGTTCTATGCATAAAAAAATACTTTAGTAATGTAGGCATTTCAACATGAATGTGCTTTTAAATTTCAATAACATGTTCAAGTGAGGGGGTCCATTGGATATTAAATGAGATAGTCCTTTTGGGTACCCCAACCATACTTGGACCCAATTGTGAAAAATGGTGAAAGAAGAAATAAAGATAAAAAGAAAGGATGCAAAGTTCTTTCCCTGGGAAACTGTTGATCACCACCTCCAAACAAAAGATTATTTGGGTAAGTTTGCAATATAATGAACCATTGTAAGTGTACGTAACCACTCTTGAATAACACACTTGTCAATTTCTAACTTATTTTAAGATTAAATGTTTTTCATGTAATCTACATAATGTGATGTAATATACACTCAAGAATGACATATAAAAATATGAATCAATTACATCAACATTTGAGGGTGAAAAAGGACTAATTAAGCACTTGAAACCAATCTTGAAGTCCTAAGTAAGTCACATAAGAATGATCAAAATTAATTTAGATTTGTTTGGAAAATTTTCATATTCATGTAGATTGAACAATTATTAGACTTTACATGGTTTTGGATCATCATTGAAATTGATATATATAAATAAATTGTAGAATTTAGAATTCATAATTTTCTCTCTAATAATTCTTGGATAAATATAAATATAAGTTGTAAAATTCAAAAAAACTAAATATTATTATATAAGAATATATTGTACAATTCAAATATGTGATTAAACCATAAATTTTGAGTAATGGTTGCATGCCATCTCAATTTCCAATTTCAAGTCCTTGCCCTTTTGAAAAAAACAAAGGAGTTGGGTGTGGCTCATTTTATTGTGGATGTACCCATTTTTCAAATTTTAGGCATTTTAATAACATGGGTATGAATCAAAAAATAAAACTTACTAGTGTACATGTGAATGAAAGTGATTTAATGGAAGTTTTTGGGCCCAAGTGTAGTTACAAGCTTACAAACCAACTTCTCCATGCTAATATAAAACAAGATCTAAAGAAGCTCCATTAGTAGATTTATGGTGTAACTATTCCAACCAACAATGATTTCAGGATATGGTTGGTTAAAATCTACATAACACACGAGATTCTTTATATATAATTGAAATATGAAAAGCCAATTGGGCAAAGGCAACAACTTCAACAACAAAAGAAAACCTGGGTAGGAGGAGAGATGTGGGGAGGCTTAAGAATGAAAGCATGGAACTTTCATATTTAAATGTTGGGGTAGAGATGTCTATTTGATTCGAGGGTAAGACCATGATATTGGAGACAAAAGGCAAACTACTTGATGCAACACACCATGTGTCCATATCACATAATGCCATCGTAAACAAAAAGGGTTGAAGACCTGCAACAATTATGTGATTTGGAGATGCAAATGTAAGCAAAGGTTGGTTTGGCAAATAGCAAAAAGAAAAGATTGGAAGAAAAGTTGATAGGTTTAAGGTTTAAAATGGAAGATCACAAGGTTTTGGCATCAAAAGCACAAGATTTTGTGGTGGGGTGTAATATAGTAACACATACCATCGCAAGTGTAACACTTGTTTGGTTATTTCATGTTTTAAAGTCATAATTTAATTTGATGTTGAAATTGTAAGATTTGTTTATTTGGTTGTATTTTTAATATATCATGGGAACATATTAATTAATTTGAAATTAATCCAATGAATAAAAAATTAACAAAAACACTCATTAAACATTGTAACACTTGTTTTTAAACAATAAAAGGACTTGTAAATGAATTTGAATTTTTTTGAAAATGACATTTTTTACCAAAATTTTAACATAAACCTAAATAAAATAGTGTGAATTTTTTTTTAAAAAATTTAAAGACTTTTTTGAAGACTTTTCAAGAATATTCCAAGAATATTCTAGGAACATTTCCCAAAAAGCAGTCACAAAAGTAGTAAAAAAGAAGGCAAATGTGGCTCATGTTATCCCTTTTGCACTCAGTGAAAGCAGAACAAAAATTAAAGACAATTTCACATCATATATGTAAACTTGGAAAACAAATCAACATTGAAATATTTTAATCTACTTATTTTCTTCTATTCAAGAAAACATGTCTAAAGCTTGATTTAAATCTAGGGCATGTAATTACCAAATTATCATGTTCTTTGGAAAATGATTATGCTTAAATCTTGAATTTGAGGTTTTTTTCTTTTAAGTGTAGATATAAATGCAACCCTATAAAATAGAAAACATTCAAATTGCAGAAATGTGCATGGAGTAGGAGGATTATTTGAAAGATCTAATATTCTAGTTTGATGGAATTCATTAAAAGCATCTTGATTCAGAGTGCAATCTAGATTATTCAAAAAAAAGTTTAGAGGATATGATTAAGTTTGTTGTGCAAGGTGAAGAGTTGTTTGAAGATTGTCAAGTTGAACACCAAAACCTTGATCAAGTTCTTTAAGACATTGCAAGAGATATGTGTTTCTTGGAAAAGGAAAATGTGAAGATTTGGAAATTAAAATTTCAAGCTATTATTTTAAATGATTAATGGTTCCAATATGTTTGTTTGTCTATTGAGACGGAGTCTAGTCAATGGTCATATTGACCATTCGATTAATTTCAACAATTTTTTAAATGAAATTTCTTGTTCGCTACTGTTACAAATGATTAGTGGTGGTAGTATATCTATTTGGTAATTAAGAACTTAGTGGTGAGTGCACTAAAAGAAAATGTGACTTTTCATAAAATTCAACTTGACTAAAATGTTCACATTGACAAAGGGGGATGGTTGTTTTGACTAAAGGTTTGAAGCATGAAAGACACGAGTTACTTTTGACTAAAACATTTGACATTAAAGTGACCTTTTTGACCATGTGACAAACCAAATATCTAGTCAAAAAGGCCAAAGGTCCATCAAGATGACCAAAGCTTAGTCAAATTGACCATATTCAATGGCCATTATGATTTATAATTAATTAAATTGGCCATTTTGATTTGACACTTAGTCAAATCAACCATATTAATTTGGCTACTTAACCTACAAGTTTAACTTGCTTAAAGTACATACCTAAGTTCATAGCTAGTAGGCCTTAAATTAGGCATATTACACTTGTAAGTACTTATAAAATTTAATAAACTATCTATGGGTCCAATCACGATTGGGGCACACAAAAGGAATGTCTCACCCCAAAATTACTCTCAAGACATGACTTAAAATGACCACTACAATTATTGAATTATTTATTTATTAATTTTACATAGTTCATTAGATACTCACATTTTTCTTGATTAAAATGGTTGTGGTTATGTGTGATTTGGATGATTTTAAGATGTCTTTAATTATCTTGAACTTTTTTCAAGGAACCATGTATCATTGAATAGTTTGGTGGAAAAGGAACCAAAAGGAATCTTTATTTTTTTCCAAATCATTTCATTTTTATGTCCATAATATAGTAATGCATGCTCCATCTATTGGCATAAAAATGAATCATTATGGACAAGTAGCTTGTCCATAAGGAATAAGAGAAGATCTTTAAAAAATGGGTAATATGGCTGCATAGGAAAGGACATGTTTTTCTCCTTATTTGAATTTTTTTTTGTTTCAATAGCCTTATACCTAAGTATAGTAAACACCTACAAGAAAACAGGACAATTTAGGGTCATTTAAAATGGTGATGGAACATGTTGTGTATAGGAGGGGTGCTTCCAAATTGAATGAAGACCAATCTTGCATCTTGGCCATTCCTAAGGTGTACTTTATTTGGGGGGAAATTTTTAAAGTGTGAAAATTTCTTTACCATTTGATCAATTCAATCTCCACAATCATTTCTAAATTTCATCCCATCCACTTGTTAAATCAATTGATCACATCCATTTTTTTATGTTGTCTCATTCAAAAGTGTAGGGTTTGGCGCCCATGTCAATTCTTTTCTTGTTTTTTGCATGGTCAACATCCATGTTTCCACCATAGCCATTGTTACGCTCGCGAGCTAAAAACATGCACAATTTGCAAGCTCTTTGGTCTCTTCTAGAAAAGCTTTTATCCTAGCCATCAATCCTAGCATCTTTAGTCTTAGGTTTCCACAATTAACATTGGGAAAAATTGTATAATTGTGGTGATCAAACAATTCATGTGGAAATAACTTGATTTGTAGCCTCACAAGATGTTGAAAATTATAAGTGCAACATGTGCACCCCTCATGCTCAAAACAAATAAGAATGGAATGAAAAAAGTAGATGTGCATAATTGTGACAAAACTTTAAACATTGTTTACAAATCTATTATGAAATATGGTTTGTACCTTGCAAAATCATATCATCTCACAATATAATTAAGTACAATTGTGTCTAAAGTTCTTTCAATGTCAAAGTTATTTCATTATTGGTTCAAATATTATATGCATTGTGCAGTGGGTTTTAGTCATCAACAAGAACTTCACATGTTACTTTCTTCAACACTTATTGTTACTTGTGATGGATAGTTCATTTCATCCTAGGCATGGCGAACGAGCTTGCAAGAAAAGCTATAGGGGATTTGACTAAATGTCGACATGTTGTGGATGTCACTAAGAGGTTAAAATTGAATGCCACGAGATAAAAACACAAAGTAGCGCAAAGAGCCAAAGAAGTCATGTTGAGAAAAGAATTTGCAGCCGTTATGGAAAGTGTGTCCAACAATGATTGAACACTTGTTGCATATGTTCAACAAGTTGCATTGACCCTCCAAGAGCTCACATCCCATGAGGGGATTGAATACTAGAAAAAGGTTATAGAAAAATGCCTCAAACAACCTTTTTTACAACCTATAATGCTTGATTTTGTAGTGAAGTAGAAGAAGCTACAACAATGTGAGGTGATTTGTGAAAATCTTGAAGCAACATGAAAGGAATTGAGGTACTGGAAAGGCAAAGACCATTACTATGCTTGCCACATTGTTGCAACATTAGTTATTTCTACACAAAATAGTTCAAGTATGCAAGTAGCCAAAAGTTGTGTAAGGTTGAATTATAGATCCATGGAGCATAGGGAACTATTGAATAATGAGATTGCAGAGGTGAAATGGGTGAAGCGTGACAAAAAGCAATGAAGTGATGCATAAGTGAAAGTGTCAAACAGATTGTGGTAAGATGGTGGACAAAAGAGACTAAGGTGAGCCCGAATGTGAAGGATTTGGTTCGCCACTTGATTTTTCCAAATACATGGGAGAAACACGCTATCATTTCTTGCAAGAAAGCCAAGTATGTATTTTTATCTCCAACATAAATTTTGTTTTGCAAATTCCTTTCTTTTCATTTTAATTTTGTTACAAATTTTTGTTGTTTAATTCTATACTTCTTTTTCTTGTAGCTTTTGCAACACTAAAAAAACCAAAAGACCAATAATACCATGTCATAGACATCGCTACACTCTTACGGGTAAAATCATTCTAGAACGAGTTTGCGAAATCATAGATTTCGCAAACTTTTAGCGACATTTTGAGAATCCCAAAAAGTTTGCGTTAGATCTTAAAAGCCTATCGGTTTTCGATATAAGATCTAACGCAAACTTGTTGCGATTCTCAAAATGCCATTAAAGGTTTGCGATAGATCTTATATCGGAAATCGATAGACTTTTGAGTCGATTCGCTAAGTCGTTGCGGTGATGGGTTTGTTGCAAATAGTTTTCGATGTAATGTTAATCGCAAATAGTATATAGAAGCAGTTATAATCGGAAAAGTTTTGCGATTGTGTCAAGTTCGGGAGTTGTGAAGGACTTGTGATTGTACGGGTGCGAATGTTTTGGTTTTGCAAAAGCTTAAGATTTTGCGAGGAATTATGGTTCGCAAAGGCGGGCTTTCAGAAACTTCTTTCTTTGTTGTTTGCGATGATATGTGGATCGCAAAATAGCCCCCTATTGTTGTAGTGACTTTGGGAGTCCTGGGAAAAAAAGCCATTTGGATGCAAGTGCAGTGGAGAGCTGCAAAGAATACTATATGGGGGAAGGTGGTGGCTTGCCCCGAGTCCGGGCTGTGGTGAGTCAAATGAGTCCAAGTTCGCTCGTGGTTTGTCCCAACACTGAAAGTGTGCAAAATGAGTTCTAACCAACTTGTTAGTTGGATTTGGATGCAGGACCGAATAACTAAGTAAGCTTGTCCCTCTTCCTAGTCTAATCCCGGAGCTTTCAGCACGCCTCTCTCACCCCCTTTAGTGCTAGAAGCTAAGAGCGTGCTTCGAGTCCCCCATACTTCCGGAACTTGAGTGACTTAGCCCCAACTTGGGGCTAACTAGGGACTTGGGAGCGTGTTTAACTACCCTTGGCAAATCGAAGTTTTATTTAGTGAAAAATTTGCAAAATTTCAATAATTGTTATTACAAGTGACACACCCCCCCAAGCTCTTGGATAGATTCAATTGTGACTCCAAGGTGAAAACAACAGAAGGATAAGGAGTTGGGGTATGCTCCCTGGCTCGTAGCATTTTGAGGGTAGAAGGGTGTGTTGGAGCTCCGGGATGAGGACTAGGAGAGTGACAAGCAGGTCAATTATTCACATGGACCTGCACAAACTAAACAATAAGTTGGTTAATGCATAGTTGGAGCACTTTTGGTGCATGGACAAGCCACAAATAAACACAAACTCACAAGACTCATCACAACTCAAATTTGGGGGAAGCCACCACCTTCCCCCTTATATTATTTTTTATGCTTGGCCATAGGGGCTTGCACCCAAATGTCATTTTGTCCCAGGACTCCCAAGTTGAGAGTCTCGAAATTCCCAAAATTGGGGCTCTTGCGACTTTGGAAACTTATAACTTTATTTTTCAGACCTCCGATTGAGGTGAAATCTGAAGATATCCCTTGTCAAGAGAGCTTTCCAACGATATCTAGCACACCACTTTCACACAAGTAAATCAGGGTGATTCTCGACTTTTAGTGGTCAAGAGTCAAATTAACAGTTTGACTCTCGACCTTTCTTTTGGCCATAACTTATGTTTTAAATACCCAAATGGATCATGCAAGCCTATTTTAGACATTTAAGTCTTAAGAACTTTTCAATGGTATAAGGAATTTTTTGATTCAATTCGTTTTGGCCCCTGCAATCGCCCTTTGAAGATTCAAAAGTCTTGATAGTCCATCAAGACTCCAACTCCCAAAGTGGGAGCCTACTTGGGAGTGTGTGAGTTCATTCCCTCACATTCTCCTACACTCCTGGGAGTATGAAGTGTGACTCCTGGGCTTCAATCTTGGCCCGCACCTTTGTAAGCCCTTGCTTTGGTCGCAAGCCCAAGGCTAGGGTTGTGACAACAAATACCACTAAGAAATGGTAGAAATCAAAGTGGGTTTTAATCATATGCAAGTTGTAGGTGTTCATTGTGGCTTACAAAATTCCACATGTAAGTGCAGATGCTTCTTGCTTTGTGCAAATCCTAAAATTAGAACTTTTCAGCAAGAGGTAATTAGTTGCCAAACTACATTTCATACATATGAAAAGGCTTTTAACCTATGGGAAAAAACTTTGTGCCCCAAGGTTCTAAGACATAAATGGTTCAATCTAGATTGTGTTAATGGCAAGTGTCCAAATTGTGGGTTCCACATTTTGCCACTTTGCAACAAAGAGGTGGAATGACCTTGGAAGATGTTTCGGAAAAAAATTTGCATGTGAGATTAAGGCAGGAGAGCCAAAGGAAGTTGTTCATCTTGTTAGTAAGTTGACAACCCCATGACATTTTCTAGAGTACACTACCCTAAAATTCTCTAATTTTGTCATGCATAATCATGTAGCAAGATGACAAGATTTGCAGTACAAGGTGTCATTAGAAATGTTGAAGGAAGGTGTTGTTCTTTGGTTCATTGACTTCATTGAAAATTATTTTTTCAAGCACCAAGATGAAATACAAGAACAACATTGGTTCAATTTTCAATTATCTATCTTGGTGCATATTACTTATCAAGTTAACCTAGCATGGGACCCCTTAGATCCAAATAGTTTACGGTTAATTATAGAATATCATTATTATTTTTCAAATGATCACAAACATGATAACCAATTTGTGTAGCATGCGTTTAGCTTGCATTGGGGTCACTTGACATCAAATGGATAGTTTCCTTCCATGCATTATGTGTGGAATGATGGCTGTGTTAGCCAATTCAAGGGTGCTAGGAATTGGTTCCATGTGGCCAGGTACCCTGGGCTAACAATTTATCTAGAGCTCCCCTTTGGTTGCATGATGCAGTGGAACTATTGGGGTACATGCCATGGAAAAGGCCCACATGATGGTGCAAGGGCATGCTTAAAACAAACCATTAGGAAATAACAATTGAAATTTCATTATGAGAATTTGTAGAATGTTAATGATGTAATTTCATACCTCCAAAGGTCAATGAGCCAACCTCATGCTACGTATGAAGGTGCTAGGAAGCACATTGGACCTTCTGGGAAGTGAAAGAAAGGGATTTCGACAAAACTCGAGGATTTGATTGTAGGATGGTGATAGGCTCTCAGAGTATGCATTCAATGTGGGCAATAAGTGCATCAAATAATGTCTTTTTAGAGGTCATGGAATTTTCTTGCTTTTGCCATCACTGCATTCACTTTTAGATGTTGTGCCAAATAATTGTACATCAAAGAGTTATGTTGAACCATGGAAACTAGTCACATTAGAGCCTTGTGTGGCATTATATTTTTTTGTGATGTGGAATATGATGAGAATGATTGGGGAGAATACAATAATGATTTGGTTGTAGGTTTAAGAATTAGAAATAATTTTTTTGTGGTGACTACACCAGGCCATTATGAAGGAGTTGATTTCTTCATCTTGCAATGTGTTAAAGAATTACATATTGTAGAAGAAGACTCAAGGCTTAATGACTTTGGCAATTCTGTTGAAAAGGGTGATGAGATTATTATTGGTCAATATTATAAGCAATCAAGTAGAAGGAAAGTCATAATATGTGTTGATTACGGACAAAGGTCCAGCTTTCATCTATTTTCATCTGGTTTGTGCTTCCAAGTTCTCTATGATACAAGCTATGCACAAATAAAAGGGTGATGTCACTGTTTATACTTTACATGATAGTGCCTTGGAACATATTACCTATGTTACATAACAACATAGGAATGTTGATCTAATGATGAATAAAGCTAGTGTTGAATTCTTCTAATTCAATTTCATTTTTGCTTTAATTACAATACATGTCTTAGTTACCTTCTTTATAGTGCATTAGGATATGCATTTTCAATGTAAGTGTGCATGTGACTTTAGAAAGTGCATTTTTCCATGCGATGTTTTGTGGTTTATATGTTAAAGTTCAATTTCATATACTTAAAGATTCTATAAACATTTTGATGAATTTGTTGTTCGTTATGTGTAACAACTATGAATAGTGATTGATCTACAACATTACTCATGTGGTCCACAGAGGCAGGCATCAACCAAATGGACTCCTTCAAGGCCTACCATCCATCAATGTGGGTTGTTACACACATTATAAGCAAAGACTATTGATTAACATATGTACATTAGTATATATATTTGGTTACATGATGCCTGCCTCTTTGGCATGGTTTTATTTTCTCAAGGAGCTTTATGGTTTTCGTTGAAATAAAATTGTGTTTGTAAGCTTGTAAGCTTTGGAACAAAGCTATACTATATGGCATCAAAATTGGCATTAATTTCAAGTTAATTTTTCTAAGTTTTTTTGGTTTCAAGTTTAATGTATTCATCAACATGTTTGGATTTTGGTTTACATTATATACTAAAATTTTGGGCCTTTAATAATTTGGTTGTTGATTGCAATTAAAGTCAAAGCTCTCGAAGAGGAAATAGTTGTCAATTTCTATGAAATGCTAGAAATAACCCCATAGTACTTGATTTTTGAAAGTCTACCATGAATGCTATTAAAGATGGTCTTGTTGGCTAATTTATGTGAAAGTACATGTCTATGATTAAATGTATAAGGTATGCAAGAAAAATTTCAATATCTTTCAATTGAACTATGGCTAGCATTCAAGAATCAAGAAACGCAACTAATCAAGAAAGTTAATAGTATATTATTCCAACTACTGCAAGCTTTTAATGGCAAACAACTTGAAAATGCTTGACATAGTAGGTATTAACATGGATGTTGTAGATGATTGTCTAATTTTATGAACTAAAAGGTGAATGCCATATGATAATCTTTGTAGTGATTAGAAGGTTAGTGTTTAAGAAAGTAGCCTGCATCATGGTCTAATTTGCTTCAATTTGTATTTGCATAAATGTAATGAGCAAACAACATGAACAACTATTGATATTGTGTAACAATAGACTTTCACGGTTAGAAAACCTTGGTTTCAAAATGGGGAAAGAAATGACCTAAAAGAAAGAATTGTGTACAATCTGGAGATAGAAAAATCACTGAAAGTAAGAAACCAATCCAGCAAGTAGTTTTAACAAGCTGGATTAGATGGGGGAATCTAGCATAAAACATTCATCAATGATACTCATAGCTGAATGGTGTAGAACTCTTGACAACCTTGGTGGTGAATTAGAGATTTTGAGTGGAGATTACCATTCAATTATAAGTTGTAGTTGCCTTTTCATTTACTTCCATAACATAGCCCTTGTGCAAGTCACAATTTCAAGTTGCTTGATTGAAGTGTCCTACCATTTAAAGAGAAGATTCATGAACCATTCAAAGCACGTGGCATCTAGACTACTATAAGAGGAGAAAATACAGGAACAAAATGTAATTCATGCAGGCTATGTGGTGAAGACTTGAGATTTATGGGAGCAAGAAACAAGGGACTTTTGAAAAGTTTGAATGCATTTATCACAAACCTAATTTTATGAAGGGCAGGCAATGATTCTTCCATATATGTGTCCCATAATAGAAAATGTTCCAACATTCTGCATATTAAAAGAAAATACATTCCAAATAAATAACCTGAGAAGAAAACAGAGAGATGGAAAATCACATAAAAAAACAACTCTCTTATGCATTTCTATTTTTTCAGGAGCATGGGGTGCCTTGCTAAAGTTCATGAACGACTCTTTTGGCTCATCCACGACAGATAAAACACTAACCTAAGCTTGGTGTTCATTGTTTATCAACTTTTACATAGCCATTTTTGCTTCATACCATCTTGCCACCTCCAAAATACAACCTCACTCTATGAATGAATTCACATGTATTGATTGCATTTCTTATCTAGGTTACAATAAGATTGAACATATATCAACCATTCTCAACCAAGAGCTACATGATAATACATGAAAATTTTTAGAAACAACACCTACATGTTCATGTTGATGTTCCAACTTGAACTCCTTGATAAGCCTCAATGAATCCCTAAGATTTGTTATGGAGTACCTTTCCATGCACTAACCAAGCCCAATCTAAGATAAATTTTAGTTGAACAAAAAAAACATGGAAGACAAGGAAATAATTTGTTCAAAGCTAGCACCTTGGGAAACAATATTTACAATACTTCTAATAAGCTAAAGCTATATGTTGAAACTTGAAAGCCAAAACACAAATACAAGAAGTGAAGGAAAGGTTTAGTTGTCGCAACCTTATTTTGAGGGAGTGCGAGGATGAAACTCACACTCCCGAAATGGGGACTTGGGAGTCCTTCGGGACTCCCAAAATTTCAGAGTTCGATTGTAGGGGTCAAAACACTTTGCATTGGGGTGTTATTTATATCATTGGAAAGCTATCAAAGTGTAGATGTTGAAAATGGGCTCGCATGGGCCATTTGGACATCTACAGCACACATTATGGCAAAAAGAAGGGCCGGGAGTCAAACTAGCAGCTTGACTTCCAACCACTAAAAGTTGAGAATTGACCTGACCTCGGTGCGTGCAAGTGGAGTGCGACACATTGTTGGAAAGCTCTCAAGGAGAGCTACAAGTTGCTTTAGACCTCATCCCAATCGGAGGTTTGAGCAAAGAGTTATGACCTCGTAAAAACTAGGAGTCCAGACCAAGACAATTTCGCGCCTCCTCCTTGGGAGTCTTGGGACAAAGAGTCATTCAGATGTGGGTGTTGTGGAGAGGCACAAAGTATACTATATGGGGGAAGGTGGTGGCTTCCCTCGAGTCCAGGCTGTGGTGAGTCTTGTGAGTCCAGAGTTGCCCGTGGCTTGTCCTAGCACTAAAGTTGCTCCAGAATGTGAACTAACCAACTTGTTGGTTGGTTTGATGCAGGTTCGAGTAAGTAAGTAAAGCTTGTCACTCATCCTAGTCCCATCCCGGAGCTTCAGCACGCCCCTCTACCCCTTCTAGTGCTAAGAGCTAGGAGCGTGTCCCAAGTTCCTCACAATTCCGTTGTTTGAGTAACTTAGGCCCATTTTGGGTCTAACTAGGAACTTGGGAATGCATCATTAATGCATTATAATACTCAAAAAAATTATGATTTGCTTCATAGAGATCCACAAGAAGGGCTATTTCTTCCACCTCTACATTTTCAACTATAAGTTTAACCATGTGTCGTTCAAGAAACAACATCACATTTGAAAAATCCCTTGGAGAATAGGAAGTCCAAGAATGAATTGGCAACATTGGGAAAACCTTCTTTTACTAACCCTTTTGGAAGCTACAAACTATTGAATGGATGTGGACTAGCAGTGTTTGCAAACCTTACAGTAGACGCAAAGGAGTCTTCAAGCATGGTATAATCACAACACATAACAATAAATGACCAATCTTTCAATTTGCCCACGTTCAATTGAAACTTGGAACTTTTGCTTCCTTTACCAACTTCATTAGGTTCAAAGGTAGCTACAAGTTTATCACACTTGTTGTGCAAACAATCTTCTATCTTTGGTATGAGGGTTGTTTGATACCCTATGTTATTTCATTACAATGTTCAGGCACATAGCTATGATGCACTAATAGAGCTAAAACAAATCCACAATCATTGAATTTGAGAGTATGTAGGTCATTGTTTTCAAGGTCAGAAACATCTGATTATGCAAGAACACAAAAGCCCTAGTTTGAGGTTGATCAATTAGATTCCTACACATAATACATTGGTCGCAATTTGTGCATAGCAAGAATGAAATGTTGAAAACTTACATCTGTTAAAATTGAACAACTCAAGTGGGTCTATTGTAACCATATGCATGCAAGATAAATGCCTAAGAACTAATTGGCCAACCTTCCTACATTAAGCTCCATGACCTTAGCCTAAATACCACTCCTAGAGGCAACATTGGCACTTGATGTGCTAGCAGTTGTGGTGTGGACAGTAATGGTGGTGCTAATTAACCTGATGTTAGTGGTGATACTATTAACATACTTGACACTTTCCAAATACCACAATCTTTCTCTAGCCATCTCTTCCTATGCTTTCACACCCAAAAAATAAAAAACACCCACAAAACCTTCAATGTCCACAACAAGAATAAGAAAAATAAGGGAAGAAGAAAAAAAGAAAACACTTGGACCAACCCAACCCACAATCTAATTCCTTCACAAAATAGAAATAGAAAAGTGGCAAGATGATGGGTAGAAAGGTATGGGTTTAGGTGACCACTTGAACAAGGTCAAGATATGCATATTTGGTAGCAAGGGAACCATCAAGTGCAAGGTAATGGCGCTCTAGTTGTTCCAACAAAGTTGCAACTCCTTGTCCCATTGCTTATCTTCGTGCTATAACTATTGCCATCAAAAGGGCTTTCCCCTTAGCTTCTTTTTATGTTTTTTTTTTGGTTCATGATCAAAAGTAATTCCCCCAAAATCCCACCAACAATGACAACAACAATTATGAATGTAAACGTCATTATTTAATACCTAAACCCTAATACGTAAACTTTCTTTTTTTCCCCCAAAAGAATTTCATCTCTCCCAATAGCTATTTCATATCTCTTGAGCTTCTCAATTTGGAGTTGGAAGGCATGTTGTAGAGGTTTATTACATGTATTGGGTGTAATTTATAGATCTAACCGCCAACATTATTTGCTGTGATTACCATTAACCATCTTCTACATTTGATTTCTTCTTCATACATAAATGAAACAATGTGGTACACAAAACAAATGAATAATAGTTCATGTTACAACAATGACTTCAAATAGTAGTTGAAATCCCACATATATTAATGTATATTAGTTTGATGTTCAAGTACAAATCACATGCATCCTAATTACATAACTACATCTAGTCTAAATCCTAGGCTTCTTGCATGTTAGTATTGAATTCTGGGTATGATGTGCCCCCAAGCTCCTTGATTGATTCAAATGTGAGTCTAAAGTGAAAATAATGGAAAAGCAAGGAGTTGGGGCATGCTCCTTGGCTCGTAGCACTTTGGGGGTAGAGGGGCATGCTGGAGCTCCGGGATGGGACTAGGAAGAATGACAAGTAACTAATTACTCACACGAACCTGCACAAAACCAAACAAGTTGGTTAGTGCATAGTTGGAACACTTTTGGTGCTAAGACAAGCCACAGGCAAATTCAGACTCATAAGATTCATCGCGGCCCAGACTTGGGGGAAGCCACCACCTTCCCCCTTATAGTATATTCTGTGCCTCTCCACGAGGCCCACATCCAAATGGCATTTTGTCCCAGGACTCCCAAATGGGAGTCCCAAATTCCCAAAGTTGGGACTCCTGTGACTTTTGGGCCCCATAACTTTGTGTGCAGAACTTCGATTGAGATGAGTTCTAAAGCAAAGTTGTAGCCTTTGTTGAGAGCTTTCCAATGGTATATCGCACGCCACTACACGTAAGGAAATCAGGTTGATTCTTGACTTTTAATGGTTAGGAGTCAAATTGCCAATTTGACTCCTGGCCTTTCTTTTGGCCATAACTTGTGTTTTAGATGTCCAAATGGGTCATGCAAGCCCAATTCTTGTTGAAATACGCATGCATACTCCTTGCTTTTGAGGATATTGAGTCAAAATTGGAGTACGTTGTGTGTGTCGTTTTGACCCTCTACCATGACAAATCAATTGATTTATTGTAGGCATATTTCATTTACTTTGTTTTAGACATTTACGTTTCATTAACTTTCCAATGATATAAATAACTTTTCAATCCAATGGGTTTTGACCCATGCATTCACCTTCTGAAAATTTGGGAGCCCATTAGGACTCCAACTCCTAAAATGGGAGTTCATTTGGGAGTGTGAGGGTTCATTCCCTCACATTCTTTTGCACTCCTGGGAGCATGAAATGTGACCCTTGGGCTTCCCTTTTGGCTTGCAACCTTGCAAGCCCTTGCGTTGGTCGTGAACCCAAGGTTAGGGTTACAACATGGTAGGTTTAGAAGCTCGTGTAAGTTGAAGCATTTCTTTGCTTGCAAGGTTTAAGCATTAATGCATGCTTAGAAACATAAGTTCTAGTTGACACAAATGGTGCATTTGGGTTGCAAAAAAATGTGTTAAAGGTTTTAGAATTGATTCATTATTTAGGTCAAAATTTATACTTGCCAAGGTTTTGCCTAAATTTTTTTGGGGTGACAAACCTGGGTTCAAATTTATTATTATGAGCTCTGAATTTGGGACTAGTAGTTTAGGATTATCAATATTTTGTAAATCACCCTTTGATTTTGATGGATTAGTAACACCATGATCAAGACCATCTTCAATAGCAACACCATGATCAAGACCATCATCAAGAGTAGCACCATGATCAAGACCATTATCAAGACCATCAACATCATCAAGAGCACCACCATCATCAAAACCAATGTCAAGACCACTAGTGCCATGATCAAGACCAACTTCAAGACCACTAATGCCATGATCAAGACTAGCGTCTAGATCACCACCATGATTAAGACCAACATCAAGACCAACACCATGAGATGAGAAAGTTTCACACCATTGGATTGAATCAGCATGCTTTTCATAATTATTAATGCCATTCTCAAAATCATAGCTTCACTCATCATCTAATATATCATTAATTTGTATTTTCTTTGCACATTTTGCCTTCCCCTTTGAAGGCCCTCTTTTTTTCTTTTTTGCTTTGGTTATCTGGGGATCTAGTGATGTGTCAAATGCCTTTGTTAATGAAAGAACCAAAGGGTTGACCAATGGTGTAACTAATGGCTTCCTATGCCATCCAACTATGGCTTTAGTGCAAATGGGACATGATGTTAAGCCTTGGACACATCCAAAGCAAAAATCTACATGGCCACATGGCTGCAACAAGAGGCAAGTCAAAACTTGAATACATGTTGGGACATTTATTTTTCACTAATAATCGTTATGTCTAGCTTCTCATACTTTAGTCATCTAGAAGCTAAAATGCACAACCTGGAATGTTTTTCTACAATATCAATTAGGAATTTAGAACAAAAAAAACTTCAATAGATATTGTTGATGGCTAGTCAAAACAAACTACACATTTAGTAGTAAGTTATGTTGCTTCTAAAGTAGTTGCATCATCTTTTTGAAGTAAGCTAGGACTTGCAACAGACAACAATTGTATGCTTGGAGAAAGATTGTCTTCACTATTTTTTGTATTCAATTATGAGTCGCCTTTACTATTATGAGGGTCAAAATTTGAACCACCCTGCTCAATAGTTAAGAATTCAGCCCCTACTCCAACTAAGCAAACAAGCAAGCAAAGGATTAGATGTAGATGTTCAAGACAATGAAAGAAATTAGGGTTCAAGGTTTAGGACAAAAGTCAAAATTGAATACTTGCATTAGAAACATGATCCAAATTCATGACAATAGTTCTTGGATTTAACAACAAAGTTATAGTTTCCAAAATACATCAGGACACATCAATTATGCTAGTACATAAAATGGAAGTTCAAAAAACTCAGGACACAACTATGGTAGGTCAGTACCCTAACTAGAATGATAGGAAAAACTCAAGGCCCAAGAGCATTGCCTTAGTACTAGGTTATTGAAATCAAACAAAATTCAGGACATAGGTCCTCTTACTCCTCCCTTTTATTGTTATAACTAAACCTAGATGAACAATTCAAGACCTAAATCCATTGCCTTAATAATAGATTACTGGAATCAAACAAAATTCAGGACATAGGTTCGTTTACTCCTCCCCTTTACTACTATAATTGAACCTAGATGAACACCTTAGGACCTAAGTCCATTGCCTTAGTTGTAGATTACTAGAATCAAAAAAAAATTAGGACATAGGTCCTCTTATTCCTCTCCCTTATTGCTATAACTAGACTTAAATGAACACCTCAGGACCTAAGTCCATTGCCTAAATACTCTTAAATGGAATCATAGGATCTACTTAGCACACAAGTGCTTTGTTGAACAATGCATAATCTAGAATTATAAAAAACTCAAAACATTATATTTAAAATATTAGAAGGAAATGGAATCATAAGAAACTTAAAACACAAGTCCTTTGCTAAACAATGCCCTATTTGGAATGATAAGAAATTCAAGACATCATGAATAAAAATTTTGAAAGAAAATTATGAACCAAAAATAAGCTTTAACTTCTAGACCTAAACAAAAGCATATGACTTGATTAATTCAATGGTGTAGTGAAGAACTTAAAATCATGAACACGATGTAAATGTTTGAAAAAAATAAAAACAAAAGGATATAGTGAAATCTCATACCAAACAATATAAACATTGGATCTTTCAACAAGCTTTTGTTGTTTTGGGCAATAAAAGTTATACTGCCAAAAATCCTTGAAACATTTGCATTCACCAAAACATGAATGCCCCATGCTGTATTATGTACTAATTACTAACAATGCTTGCAAAACATCCATTAAATTTACACTTTATTGGAAACGCTTAAAACCTAATATACTTGCAAGTTATTGAAATAAATGCTTGGAAAACATTTTCTATGGTTGGTGGTCATTAGAAGTAGTTGGAAATTATTGTTCCAAATACAGCCTACAACATATTATAGAAGTGAATTTAATTCCTATAGAATTATTCCACATTATTATAACAATAAATTTACATTTCACATGCATACACTCACTATTTCTGTCTTGATTCTCAACACATTTAACTCTAGCATTCATTAAAACACCAAATTCATGGTTATTTCATATAACCAAAATCTACACTTCAAAATACTTAGTAAAAAACTCCTGAAACAATATTATAATTCATTTCATCATATTCTGATACTACAGAAAATTCACACAACAATATGAACATAGAAATATTGTAGAAGTTTAAGCTTGTTTATATTATTGAAATTGAATTAGAGGGTGAAAACACTCTAAGGGTGAGCGACTTTTGTTCAAAAAAGGTGATGTATAACAAGTATTATAATACATAGTAAACTAAAATCTTGATGGCATCCTTTGGCTAACCTAAACACAAGCAAAAAACTTTAGAATTTGCACAAAACATTTTGGAACTCAAATTGAACTTTGAGTCAAAATTAATCTTGATTCAATAGTTGGATGAAGAAGATTGAATAAAATCAATGTACACAGAATATATAACTTGTAGTTTTTCAACGACCATAGGGCTTCATGTTTGTGATTCATGAAACACTACCAAACAAAAGGAAATTGAAAAAATAATTTAATGCCCATCTAATATATTCCTCTTTGATATGGTAGTGTTTTCTTCCTGAAAGGAAGATATGGTTATGCATTCATTGTTAAAAAAAATGCAAAAAAAAACATTTTTTAATGGAATTTCATCCAATTTTTTTTTAATTTTTTAATTTTTAATTAATTTATATCAATATCACGCACCATAAAAAAATTCACCCAAGAATTCCATCAACAACCTTACTTTTTAAGTACATATTCAAATTTTCAATCTCTACAATGGGTATTATTTGGTCACAAATATATTCCATACATTCAAATTCTTTAATGTTTGTTAGAATTTTCAAAATAATTTATTAGATTAAGTCTAAAGCTAATCAAATATACTTAAAACAAAGAAAAATAATCCAAGATGTGATGTCCATATGTTACCAAAATATTTAATTACAAAAAAATTATACTTGTGACTACAATTTTTGGGGGGCTTAGTGTGCTTTCACCCTAGAATTATATCAAAATTCCATGTTTTGTTGAAATGAAATCAAAACAACAAATAAAATTTGTGGTGTTCAATTACAAAATACCTATAGCTCCTCTCACTCTTCCCAAAACAATGTGTTTAAGAATTTTCCTTTGTTTCCCCAAAACTTTCCCTTTTGGGCAGTCCCAAGTCACATCACCATGATCTAAAAACAACAAGAATTCAAAATTCAAACTAACAATGTTCCATGATCAGCCCCTATTTAAATGCCTTATTCATCCAAACCATGTATTCATCCTACCCCCTTTGTACTTTGGATTTCGTCCCTGAAGTCGTTGTAAAATGACAAAAAATGAAATGAAATTATTTCATATCCTTCTAAACATTTGTCTTTTCTATAGGTTTTGTAGTTTCAACTTGTACAACAACCAATGGTTTTGTACCCACCTCTAGCTCTATAGTTCTAACTTATATATTTATCTTTATTATTCTGACCTCCTCCTCCATTAATTTAGTTTGTGGTTCTATTTTTAGATGTTGTATCTTGGATACCTCTTCTTATGTTGTTGGAATAGTTTCCAGATGTTTTTGTTCCTAAGTTTTCTATGGTTCTTTCTCTTCTTAACCCCCTCCTTTGAGGTCCTATGGTTTCTTTGTTTATACCTCCTCCTTTTGAGTTGCTCCACTTCTGAGGTCCTATGATTCCTAAATCTGCACTTCTTCTTCTTGAGTTGTTCCACTTGGCCCTACTTCAATCTCCTCATCCTAGTCCGATGCTTCTATATTTGTTAGACTACCATAAGTAAAATTTAGAAAATTCTTTTGATAAGTTTCAAACTTGTACCTTAGAATTTTTTCATTAGCTTTATGCTGAATTCATCTCTAACTCCTTTGTAAAATATCCCTCTACAACCTCCCACCATTCCTTAGATTTGCCTTAGAATCCTTCATCTTATTCTTTGTCCTCATTAGGGTATAATATTACAACATCTGTTCATAATCTTCTAACCTTTTCTTGACACCAGTTGGGCCTAATCTCTTCTTCTATTGTTGTGCAATCTCCATCTATGCTTGCAAGTGTTGTAAATTCCTTTGATACCCCTTCTTTTCCTCCATCAACTTCTTTTTTTTTGCCTATGTTGTCTTTTTTTTAAGCTCCTCAAACTCTAACAGAGATGCATTATTCAAATTCACCAATTCCAAATTTGTTAAAACATTCTCCTTCTTTTCCTTAGTCAGTGCTTTCACATGATTACCCAAAGCTTCATGTTGTTGCTTATGAAACAACAATTCCTCTATGCATTTTCTCTTTGTGGTTTCCCAGATTTTAGCCTTTTGCCCTAAATCCTATAGTTCTTCATCTTGTGACTTCAACTTTGCTATGCTACCTTTGAGCTCCTCATTCTCATCGTATAATTTTTTAATGAACACTTTTATCTTCTATTTAATCTTTTCCCTCTTCTTCCTCCATATTTCCACATTATGCTTATACCCTTTTTGGAAGTCTCTCTCTTTATCCAATTCCTCCTATAGTATTGCCTTCTCCTTCTCCCCTGTAGCCAATTTGTTGTTTAAATTGTTCACCTCCATATTCAAATTCCCCATATTCAGACTCCTAATTACCATGGTTTGAAATAATTCAATTGCCTTATCTGCTTTCATTACTTTTGTAACTACTTCCTCCACAGACTTTGGTGTATTTGTCTATGTCATAAGATTTTTGGATTTTTCTGCAAATGATCCCATCTCTTGCTCCAATCCGTTCCCCAACCCAAATTCAAATGGAATTCCTTTTGCAGATCCTGGTCTACTAATTAGTACTTGTAGTTTTGATTGTCTAAACACTACAAAAGAAGGTTATGTCTCCACTCTCTCCGTTTGTAATCTAGTAGCCTATAGACCTTGTGTTTATTATTGTTGTTGTTGCAAATGTTGTTGCAAATGCTAGAAATGTTGTGGACTTCCAATGGTCTCCATCTAATCTTCATATACATCCCCATCAAAGTGCAGATGTTCTTCATCCTTTGGAAACCAATGTGTCATTTGTGGTACCTCAACATCATGCCTTTGCTCCCTCAGCAATCTCTCATGTGGAGATGTCATCTGTGGTACCTCCTACCTCTGCTCCCTCACTATCTTTCATGTGGAAATGTCATCTGTGGTACCTCCTACCTTTGCTCCCTAAGTTGTTTCTCTTGTGGAAATGTCATTTGTGGTACCTCTGTAGTATGTTTAGTTACTTGTACTATTGTTGGCACTGCCCATACCACTATTAACATTGTAGATGGTTCCACTCTGCCCCTCATCATTTTCTATGCCCTTACTTCTATGCTCTCATGTTCCCTCTTCACTCCTGAGCTCGAGGTTCCTCCTTCTCCAACTTAGATCTTCATTTTAAAAACACTTCTAGGAGAGTCTGTTGTAGCCTTCTTTCTATTTTCCAATGCTATCTGCATTTCCTCCCTAGTTCTTTTAACCTCGGTTGATGGTTTTTGTGCCCAATCTACTTTCTACCCCTTTTTGTTTTCATTAATGTTATAGCATTCTTGTTGTTAAAATACTATATCTTCTTCCTTTGATAAATGATAGATATAATGGCAGGATATCTAATAAAGTATGGTAGACCTAAAGTCTTTGCATTCCATTGATCTATAGAAAAATTTTCAAGTGCAAGTCTACAATTCTATAATGCCTAGACTACTAATGACCTACTAAATTGCCCTTTCAATTCTTTTACATACCCTTTCACACATACTCCAAAGACATCTACAATTAGTTGTTTGCTAGTGACATACACCTTATCCTTCTGCCCAAAGTAAATATCTACGCCTTTGATCAAGTGTGTTCAGAAATTCCAACATGACATCAGGCATTGGTGCTTCTCAATCCATAAAAAACAAAGGAACAAGCCTTGCTTTAGATGGCTGGTTTTCTTCCTTAGCAATATCCTTCCAATTCTCCATGCGCTCAACATGCCTATCATAGTTTTGTTTTGTCTGTGTCCACATGAATTGTTTAGGATTTAGAATTTTAATACCTTTCTTTAGAAGTGTAACTTTATCTAGGATTACATGTCTTTTCTTTGCTATAACTTCCAAGTCACACCTCTCAATCTCCATCTCCTTTCGTTGTGCGTCTACCATCGCACCTATGTGGATTGTTGTATTTCCACCTGCACTTTTGTGGATAGTTGTACTTCCACCTCAACAATGTTCTCCTCCCCTGCATCCTTCTATGTTGTCCATGCTTCCACAAAGTGTTGCTCCACAATTTCATCTTCCTCTAACTCTTCAATGAACATTAAATCCATTAATGTAGCTCCCGGTCCTATCTACTTTCTTACATGCCAACATTTTTTGCTTCTACGCAAAATTCAACTTTAGATGTTCCAATTGTATCTATATCATGAATTATTGTTTGTGCAAATTATATCTTCTCAATATACACCTTCCCTTCTTCACATTCCAAAGATGATGATGAATGTGGCAATGACCTTATAGCCAATGGTTGAATATTCAACGCGCCTTCATGCTTTATTCTTCTCAACTCCTTTTCTGCTTTTATTTTTTTCAACAATTCTACTTCCTCCTCTTGCCTCCATTTGTGTTCACTCTTTTGCGCTTCCTTTTCCTTTGTTATTCTCTATAATTTCTCAATCGCATTCTCTACATTCATGCTACTATGAACTCTAGAACTTTGAAAATGCTCACAACTTCCTGCAATAGACGAAAACAACTTTTGATGGTTACCTCGTTTTTTCGTCAAACTTTTGACCTGTCACAATTTTTTTTTACCTACTTTCCATCTTTTAATTAACATCTAATCCTCAAAATTAACAAGACCCATCACCACCACTTTTTATGGCCCTTGTACAGCCACGTGGAAGCATTTTGTGTCATCATTATGAATGAACACCTCAAATTTCATCTTTTGATTAGTCCACATCCTTAATCTCCCTACATTAATTGTACTAACTCCACTTCATTCACCTTGTATGCCTTTTGCTAATAGTGCCCATTTATTTTTTGATTATGTCAACTCATCTACTAACTGTGGCAATACATTTGTTGACTATACTAACATATTTAATGATTGTGCAAATACCCCTCTGACAGTTAGGCAAATATATCTGCTAATTCAATTGATACCCTTGATAGATTGCCTTTAGATCTCTGGACCCCAAATCCCTCATTTCTATAATTATTATTCACAAATTTGTTAGTCATCTATAGATAAAAAATCAATATTGTGTTAATCGCAATGATCAATGATTCTTCATTTTTAGTACTTTACATTTATGGTTTTTGTATTTCACAGTCTTCATCTTCCTCCTCCATATCAAAATTCTTCGCCTAAACTCCACCTGCAATTTATTCCCAATGTATTAGCATTTGTTGTTTTTGTTTTTGAACTTTAGATTACATGTATTTGTAAGGTTTGAGTTTATTCACATTGACTAGCATAGGGTTAGTTTCAAACTTCTCAATGGTTGCCAATAACACAATGTTATTTAGCAACACCTATTATACTTTATATGGTCCAAACCATTTCCTAGTAAATTTCCCTAAATGTGATTTATTGCCTTTTGGAAACCATAAAACATAATCACCAAAACTAAATTGTTTTTTTAGATTTTTTTGTTGATTCCATAATGTTCTATTCCAGTGGTGAATTTTTATAGTTTCTGCAACTTGCATTCTAGCTTCTTGCAACTTCTCCAACTCTATAATGCTACTAGTTAAAACTTTCACTAAAGTATTATTTCTCTCATTTTGACTAGCAACTGGCACTACGTACTTTGTGGACATCAATGGATGTAATCCATACACTAGTTGATATGGTGTATACCCTGTTATTATTTTGTATGTAGTTTTGTATGAAAATAACATTATAAATAAATGTTCATCCCAATATATTTTATTCTCATTAACTAACTTGGTCAATAGTGTCCCAAGTACCTTGTTGGTAGACTTAGCCTACCCATTCCCTTGAGGATAATAGGTTGTAGAACTCACATGCTTCAACAGAAAATGATTTGTCAAATAGTTGATGGTATCATTAACATTAGAACAAAATAAAAAATTTATGATTCCATTTATGACTAATTTTATAATCATACCGAACATTATATGACTAAGTGACCCTTAGTCATAATGGACAAGTTATTTAGGACAAGAAGTCATTGAATGTTTGACGTGGCATTCTTCATCTTATAATCATATAGGACAAGTCATAGAGGACAAGTTATATATGCTACTTAAGTGGATCATACATGGCTTTGGAGCATTTCCTACATGGGGTCCACTTGAAGAATCATTCTACCATGTGTCATAGTAATAAATGACTTGAATATGACTCACATTTGACTTCATGTTCTTGTATGTGGGTGAATGGGAATGGTCCAGTGTCACAATGTGACTTGTGCACATGTCAAAGAAACATTTGTCAAGTGGCAACAACCCATTTGTGATTATAAAAAATGTAGTCATACATTAGTCATTTAAATTTTTATGTTCATTTATTACAAAAAAATGACTTTCATTATTACACATGGCAATCATGGATAGGTACACATGTCAACAAGGGAGCTTGTCCTTGTTGTGTGAAGTAAATTAACCACATGGCGATTCTACATTGATATGTGAAAGGGATAGAGGTCAAGGGTGAAGTCATTTATAAGTTGTTACATGGTTACAATTTAGGGCTTATGTGTCATTGGTAGTCATATATAAGTAATTTTTTAGTTGATATTTTCTTTATTAGGTTATTATATCTATGACTTTGTAGTCATAAAATATTCATTGTGTAGTCATTCCAAGTGTGCCAAAGGGCCAACACAACATAGGACTTTAGTAATATCAAAGTCATTAAAATATCCAATCAACTTCCAAATAACTACAACTCTAGAAGTCATACACCAATCATATAAAACTCCATTATCATTAATTATATTATATACTAAAGAAGGTGGCTAGTTTCAATGATTGCATTACATCTTTATTCTTGACCATATGGAAATAAATGGATCCCCATGCCATTTAACAACCATCCAAAACTAAAGTAATGCAAAACTGGAGAAAAGTGAATAAACAACATATAGCAATTACAACATGTTCAATTGGAAGGTTCACCAAAAATAAGTTCAAGTCTAATGTCATTCATTCAAAAAGTTTGTCAACTTGCAATTTTCACAAACTTCCAATTCCACACGGTACAAGTGCCTACCACATCTCTCATTCTAGTCTGTTCATTAGTTTCATGGGGTGCATAAGTGGAATTTTAGGCATGTGTGCAGTTGCAACATCTACCTTGAAAAATCTAGAATAGTTGTGCCATGAAACTTCTCTAACCCCCATCGACCACTCATTTTGCTAGATGCCACCTTTTGCCTTGCATTCTTTGGATTCATCAATGTCACAAATTGTCCAATAATAAACTACATCCACCCAACAAACAAATTTGCATTTATATTAGTTGTAATTTCAATGCACCTACTCACATTTGTATACTTGTACATTCAAAGTAATAGTTTATGTAAATTGCTTCCATCATAAAGAATCAAAATCAATAATAATATATCAAAGGTGCTTACTTGCTAAGCATTTGGCTTTCTTTGCTATCCTCTACAAGTGCAATTGGTTTCTCTTTGTTGGTCCCCATAATTCCAATCACCCTCCCCTTTAATTCCTTCCCAAGCATTTGCTGCTACAAATTCAATCCACATTCACACAAACATATTAATGGAAAGCCCAATCCCACATAGGTGTAAACAAAAGAAAAAAAATGTCAACCAAAACAAAACAAGATCAACTCACTTAACCCAAACCAGACCACCTTGAATTCCAATAGCACAAAATTTTGCTGGAAATTTTTGCTTGAATAATTTCTTCATAGGGGATGCTTTTGGTTGCAAAACAATCCAATCTTCACTCTCTACATTTTGAGGTGGTGCTATTGCACCTACCAATGGTGATTCTTTTGCCTTCATTACATCCACCAATGGTGATTCTGTCACCTTCATTACATCCACCAATGGTGATTCTTTCACCTTTTTATCAGGCTGTTATTTTGTGGTCCTTTGTGATGGTGAATCAATTTGATCCATAGTTTCCAAAGCAATCTTACCATTGGAAGGAGATTGTGATGTGTTAAAACCACTACCCACCATTGACGTGTCCATGGGATTTGAATAATTTATGTTGGGGGTCTTTTGAAGAAGCATTATTGCTGCTGGTCAAAAGCAAGGTTGGTTTCTGGAAACAAAACAAGATTAATATGATCCTTTTGTGATCCCAATAATTTAGAAAAAATTGTCTTCATATCAACTAATGCTTGAGTCTAAGCTTGTTGATTATCCAACATGGATGTGAACTTGGCATCCAACTCATTCTGTTTTGTTCCAATAGTTGTCACTCGAACATACATTCTACCTAACAATCCTTGTTCAAGATTTTCCATACCATGTGGTTAGCTGATGTACACATTTATAAGCTTTGTAAATTAAACATTCAGTGCATCAAGCTATATTATAAAGTATAAAATATTCTAACATCATATAGTTCCCATGAGCAAATAATTGACAACACACATGTACATGATCAAAAGCTAAAAATAAAATGCATGAAAGTTGACCAATTCAAACAATTATTTTTTAATTAATTGCAAATGGACTAAAGTTTGACATTCTAATTTTAAGCACTTTTCCATTTTACTAGGCCATTACAATTATCCATGGTTTTCTTTGAACATTAAAAAGTTCAAAATCTTCAAGTTACAAAAAAAATGGGTTTCAAAAAAAAATTATGAACATTTTGGTTACTTATTGATATTGGACAAGTTTGCTCTAATCCTTGAAGTTTTTGAGCAATTTTCGTGAAACTTGGGCTTTATTGCCTCTTCTTCTTATGCATCATGAGATGAAAATACATTCATGGGACAAACATGTTCTAACAACATAATTGCATGAACATTTGGTCATATTTGTGATTACACAACAACTAGTTTGCGATTATTTTGGTGTTCATCCTTCCATGTGAACAACATTTAGTTTGGTTTTCATCCAAAAAGAATAATTTATGTCCCATTAGTTGCAAATGTGACCAATTTAATTGCAACCCTACGAGTATACAAAGGTGTATTTTATGAATTCTAAGGAATATAGTTGGGTATATTAGGATTTATAGATGTATATTTTGAATGTATATGAACAACCATAATGTATTCAAGTAACTATTAACATAAATGGCCTCAATATTATGGTTACACTAATCAATGTATATTTTGAATATATTAAAATTTTATGTAAAATATTTACTAAATATATTTGACCATATTACAAGTTTATCCAAACCATCTTATGATACTTCTTAAAATTATTACAAATGAAATTTATTATTATTTATATAAATATATTAATATAAAAGTCTTTTCAAATGACTAATGTATTTATTAAGAATTATTTTTTTTTATTTATTTAAAAATTTATATTAAATCATAATAGTTCTAACAAGTGACATAATAATATATAATAAAAAATAGCTAACCTAGACTAACTACAAATTACATTATTATTATTATTATTATTATTATTATTATTACAAGTAATCAATTAAAAAGTATTATTATATTATAATAATTACCAAGAAATATTAATATGTAATTTTAAGTTTTTATATTTCAAATTTATAAAAAATAATAATAATAACAAATTATTCAATGATTAAAATCAATTATTGATATATAATTTTTATTTTCCGTTTTATTATTTTATTATTTTAAAATAATTATTGTAGTAGTTAGAATGGAAATCTAATAAATTATTATACAAATGTAGAAATCATTTTCGAAGGAAAAATATACTTATTAAAATATAAAATATTTATTTTAATAATTCATAAATAACTATAATGAGTGAAGTAATAATATGAATAATAAAAATAAAATAGTTAACCTTGGCTAGCAACTAGCTACAATAATAATTGAATTAATGTTATTGTTACTATTCAATATTTGCATATATATTTATTATGAACTATAAAAATGAAAATACTAATGGGTATAATTATAATAAAATAACTAGCCTAGGCTATGTTTTAATTATATTATTAAATTTAAAAAACTAGTACTCAATATTTATAATTATTAATTACTGAATAATTCAGTTATTATATTTATTTATTTGGTATGAAATAATAATAAATAAATTATTTCAATGTTAACCAATTACTAATTAATGAAATTGGTTGATAGATTATTATAATTCATATATAATTAAAATTAAATATTATTACGGTTTATCTAGCTAATAAATTAAGTAATATTTAAGAACAACTAAAAATATAATTAGTTCAATGATTATATAATATTGATGATTATTACTATAAATAATTAGTTAGTCGAATAGTTTATAAAATGAATTAGTTAGTTTCTAGTTTAATTGTTAATTAATTTATTAGCAAGTTTATTAATTTATTTGTCTATATTTTATTCATTAAATAATTAGTAATTTTATTATTTAATTAGTTAACTAGTTAGTTGTCATTTACCTACTTCATTATATACTTTTCAAGATGAAAATGAAAGCCAAAACATATGGGATAAAATTTTTCATTACAAGTCATTTGCGACTAAAAAGATTAGTTGTAAACAACTTGTAACTAAAAAGTTTATCCCATATGGTTTGGCTTTCATTCCCATTTTGAAAAGTATATAAACAAGGTGTTTTGTCTTTACATTTTCATATTTTAAAACATGGACATATGGGATGAACCAATAAAAATGACTTACACTTAACTATTTATTTCCTTGACTTACCTACTTTTCTGCCTACCTACCTACTTAAGTAGGTATTTGGCCTAGGTAGGTAAATAGGTCCTATCTAGATAGGTGTTTAGCCTAGATAGGTAGGTAGGTATATAGGTAGGTAGGTAGGTACCTAGTTCAACCTACATACCTAAATATTGATTTAAATTAAATTTGGACAAATCCAATTAATATGCCACATGGCAAATTTCAATTGCACCATGTGTCACAATCTAAACCATCCAAACATAAAAATTAAACATCTTAGATTATTTCAAAACAATAATAAAATATTTTTAATTATAAGAGTTAGGACATGTGATAACACATAACTTGTTCCCATTGTTCACAAAAAAAAATTGCATCCTAGTTACAAGTGACAATACGTATATGACCAATCAAAAGATGAAAGTGTATTTTGTTGATTTTTTCTTTCATCCAAAATTTGTTGTCAATTGTGATTAGTGTCAATGTCACTTGTCTAACATGATTATTAAAATATTAGTTGCAAATGTCACTTGTAACTAAAAATTAGTTGCAGGGATTACTTGCAAAATGGCCATTTTCTATTAATGTTCAACCACAAATGTCATGACATAAGTTTCAATGATTTCTTGTGTCATGTGCATGATTTGCAGTAAGGAAGACAAACCCATGCATCTAATTCAACAAGTTATCATTGTCCTTTACATATGATTTTTATTAAGGTTTGATGATGAAGAGGGTAATGGCTTAATTAAATGAATAAAACACCACTCACTTGAAATTATAACTTGTAAGAAAAAAAAACTTGTAATAGAATATTTGTTCTTCATGTGTGTTCAACAAGTTTATTGACCTACTATTCATTACAATCATTTCTGAAAACCTAAGTTGAGTGAAATAATGTTATGTTCCAAAAAAACAAAAGATGAAATTGCAAAAATGTAAGGTTTAGTTATTAACCAAAAATGTAATCATCGTCATTCGTTTTTGTCTTTATAGATGCCTCCTCATTTATGTTGTGCAAGTTATTGTCCATACGCTCCAAAGTAGTTGGGGTCGATGTGCTATGGAGTTGAACAACAAGCTTCGCACTTCGTCATAGGGGCACACCAGGTTTAGGTAAAAAACTTCATAATATTTGATTCCTCATTGTAGAGAATGATGCAAGTTTATGAAGAAAAAATCAACAAAATGTGGAAAGAAACAAACACAAGACTGTGTGCATGTGCAAGTTTTCACATATATGCAATACACATTAACGGGTCCAATGATTGATAATGAAAGGTGGGATATTCAAAATACCTCTTGTAACATCCCTTCTTCAACTAGTCACTAACTCTAAACTTGAGATTCCCTATGGCTAATCAAGTATTATAAAAGACCCTATTATGTCTTGATCTTTATGACTTTGAACCATAGATTGCAGCTAAGAAGTATATTGCACCCATTCATTTGGATGAGTAGTCCATTAAATCTATTTCTATGGAGGTTGTTGTCTATAACTGTGCCTTTTCTGAAGACCCGTAGTCCATACTTCATGCCATACCACTTCTTGTGGTAGAAATGACCTGTGCCTTGCAAGTTTTTCCTCTATTGTCAAAACTCATTTGTCCAACATTAGATTGCAATATGGGGTTTTTATAAGTGCTACATACTCCTCTCCATTTTCAAAATTGTCTTTAGATTATGCACAACTAATTTAATGCAATAACTTGTTTAGAATTAAAAACACGTGTTATATTTTTTTATAAAGCTGTATTTATCTACATAAAAAATGTAAGCTTGTTTAAAGGGGGAAGTAACCTAGGTTTTGATTGATTTTTTTTAAAAATACAATTATTCATTTGGCATCCTATGGTGGTTTGAACAAAACTCAAAACAAAATTCAAAACTTCAGGTTTGGAAACCTTAGAACATGACCTATGACTTGAACCTAAACTTGCTTAAATCCTAGAACCTACCAACATTATTAAATACATGTGTCAATGTTGGTAGGGTAAATGTAAATACATATATATTTGTCATATAAAAATTGGGTAAATGTAAATCATTTACACTTACCTTGTTAACTATGTAAATAATGTTTTTATAATACATGGGGGAAGTATAAAAAAATTTCAACTACATTTAACATGGCCTTGTGTAAATGTTTTCGGCAAGGTAATTGAATATATATATATATACTCTTAGTGATATTTCTATTTGCAATCCACATAATTATTATTTATGGGTGCATCACGAAGTTCAATATTTTTTTAATAATGTGCCACTTTGGTTGGTCCTTCACAAAAAAATCTAATATTTCTAATGCTTTTCAAGTGCAAACTATTACTACAAATAAAGTAGTGTGAAAGTGATTCCATTTAACAAACTTTTATAACAATACAAGTCCACACTTTTGGGTAAAGGATATGAGACAAACAATGGTGCTTTTGGAGTATATCAAAGGTTCCAATTAGTATTTTGACGGGCAATATTTTGTCTACCTGGTCTTTTGATGGGCAAGTGTTTTGTAAATGACAAGCTTTTTCAAAATCAACACCTTTGAACCAAAAAATCAGAGACAAAACTTGAATCTTTTAATCAACAAAATCAAATCACATCTTGCCATAGGTAACATGTTTTCCCAATTTTTTGATGTCAACAAACTTTCAGTCTAGTGCTTGAATCATGCATGTAATTCAAAATGTCAAACACATAACAAATACCCAAAATTAATGACCAAATAAAAAATGGAAAACTCTAGCAAATACCAATCAAACAAATCAGAGAATTATTTTTCCATATGTAACAGAAGTCAATCCAAGGTTAGGATGCTCATGTTGGTAGGTTCTCAGATTTAAACAAGCTCAAGTTTAGATTACAGGTCAGGTTTTAGGGAGGTTTCAAGTTTCCTTCAAATCACCATTGGGATCAAACTAGAGAATTCACTTTTTTTCAGATTTGAATTAGAACTTAAATCAGAGATGTTCCATTTTAAATAGGTTAAGGTTCTTTAGATACATAATTATATTTTTAATAAAAGAAATATAAACTTGATCCTATACTTTAGACACATTACTGCATTTGATTGGTTGTACATAATTAATGTTACATACTATCTATCTTTAATTGTGTGTATTATTTGAACAAGCGAATATTACACCCACAACCCAAAAAAAAAGAAAAAAAAAGTCGTGCGATATAAAGATGAAACCAAACTGGTTTTAAATTCTTTCTGAAAATGATAACAATCAAACGTTTTAACAATTCAAAAAATCAGTCTTCAGACTGGACCAGAGATTCAATTGAAAACAGAAAAAAATAGTACCCAGGTGAAATGTTCCTTTTGAAATCAAGAACCCAACAACACTGGTTAAGATATGTGTGTTTTGCATGTTCTTCCACTCTTGAAAAAGTGCTAGCAAATCAAGATATGTCACAGTAATCTTGCATAATGATATAAGTCATGAATGAATCCAAATTATTGAGAGAGTACAACACACTTTTCACTTATTCTGCTTAGAGAATCCCCTCACATTTTGACCCTGGTTTGGGCTTTACAAATTAAGTTAAACTTACAACCTTTGACTATTGAAGGAGCATGATTGGATTCTAGTTATTCATACAGTTTTTTTCCCCTTTGACTAGGCTATAAGTTAAGGGTTTGGAGCGGTTTTTGTTTTTTTCACAAAACCTCAACCTTTGACATTAAAAAAAAAGGAGATTTATTTTTTTTTTGAAAAAACTCAGTCTTTGACTTTTTCCAAGGAGGAAGGGTTTCGGCTTCTCTGCTTTAAAACCCCAACCTTTCGCTCTCAGGGGATACGACTTTTGTTCTTTGCCTTAAAAACTCTATGTCATTTATTTTACTTTAAACCCTAATAAAAACATAACACAAGAATTGACATATATTTTAATTTCTCCATTCTATTTTTTGATAAGTCCAACTATGTCTGATAATGTATTTCGATGGATGGTCATTTTGTTACACAAGTTGAGCTAGCTATGCCTTCTCTTTTTAAGCTCCTTTTGGTTTTTTTGGGCATTCCAATTCCCTGAAACAAGTTCCTTTCAATTCTTATTGTTGATGTTGTGTTGTGTGCAAAAGAGTTGACATTGTTTTCACAATTGACAATTAAGTGATAGGTAATTGTGATAGGGATTGTGTGTTTCTGAAGTGCTTTTTCATTGTTTTGGTGGGCCATGCCTTTTTTTTTCCCTGTTCCTTTCTCTTGTTCGTTTTTCCTGTGTGTCTCTCTAGCGATAAAGATAAAGTTTGGCCCAAAAAGGACATCACGTTCTCTATCCAATGCATGATGTGTCACGTGGTGATAGAACATGTCCAAATTTGTCGTGACCCAAGTGTGATAATACAACCAACACAACGTTGGATCTTCTCACTGGATCCACCAGATTCGCAAAACCCATGTTTCCAAAGATTTCCACTAACAAAAAGGAAGGCAAGCATTGAACGACAAAAACCCATAAATAAATAAAATGACATGTTGAATTGAGTTGGTGTTTGCATTTCGATGAGAATCCTACCAAAAAGTCCCCAAAATCCATGTTTCCAAACTTAACTTGGCAATACAAAAAGGTTGGCGAGTCAGGTCACAACATGCAAAAAACTAGAAAAAATAAAAATTGTTCAACAAAAAGGAGGTTGGCGGGGGGCGGTTGATGTTTTTTTTCCTTTTGTCTGTGAGAAAGCAAGCTCCCACCACCCCTGAGTGCAAGCTGAGCCTTTTCATTGGCTCCATGAAGTTTTTATTTTCAAAATTGTTTGTCACCATTTTCAACTTGGACTAATAAATATAAACTGGGGGTACTTATTAATGTTTAGATCCAACAAGAATCAAAGTCAACCATATTCAGACAAAATTTCCCCCAACACAAAAGTGTGAGACGCTATCTTACCGTTTTCGCAGGGCTGCAATGTCAAGCCCAGAAAGGGCGCCGGACAGATCTTGATGGGGGGTAATTTAGCGTCTAGCAAAGATGCATAACAACAAAGCAAAAAAAGTTCCAATTGTTTTTTTTTGCATTCTTTCTTGGATGGGTGCTTTTTTCTATGAGAAAGAAAGCACACAACATGTCCAGGTGGGTTCTATGGCTGTCCAAAAGATATATAGACTGATTATTATATCATCCGTGCAAGCAGAAGATATCCCCCAAAAAATTTCCCCCAACAAAAAAGTTGGCCAAAAAGGTCCCAAATTTTTTGTCTTTTATATCATCCGTGCAAGCAGCAGATATTCCCCAAAAAATTTCCCCCAACAAAAAAGTTGGCCAAAAAAGTCCCAAATTTTTTGTCTTTTATTTTGGTGGTTGTTTCTTGCAGTTGAAACTTGGGTTGGGCGGTGGTGGTGGGTTTTTTTTTCTATAAGAAAGCAAGCACACAAAATTTTCAGGTGGGCTCTAGATGGTTGTTCAAGAGATAGACTGATTGATTGAATCAGATCATCCCTGCAAGCAACCTAACTCCACAACGCCTAATTCAATGGTGAAAGCTTGTTCCTCTGTGCAATGAATTTGTCCACTTGTTCCCCAGATAAAGAAAATAAAGAAAGCTTGCTTGTGCAAGTGTCAGGCTAAGCAAAATTTAGCTTCTAGACCAGACTTGCTGGAATCTTGCATGCCTTGTAAATGGGGTCTATGTACAATTACAGTTGCGTGTAAACAACATCTATTGTGTTATGGAATTGGCGGTCCTTCTAGTGGTTTAGTCGCTTCTTCTTCTTCAATTTGCCACTTGGCAAGAAGTTTTTAAAAAAAACACTCAGCAAATTTAGAAAGAAAATAATTCCACCAAAAACAAACTCTCAAAACTCAGCAAAATTAAATAAAGAAAATAATCCCACCCAAAACAAACTCTCATGAGGCTCCTACAAAAGCTTGGCAGAGGATGAACAATTTCGTTTGTGTGATCCATCCTGTAAGCTCCAGCTTCTCCTCCTCCTCCACTACTTGTCCTCCTTGATCATCAATCATCCTTGCAGCAGCAGCAGCATCATCAGTTATATGATCATCCACATCACAAGCATCACGAGCAGCAGCAGATCATCAAGCTTTTGAAGAACAGCAGCAGGAGCAGGTATGGTACTAGATTGTTGTTCAAGAATTCAGTGTCAGTAAATCTAGTGCAAGCTCTGTTTACTTCAACACACACACACATATACGTATATTGCAATTTGCCAGCCCCTGGATCAGCTTCTTTGATGTGTTTGATCAAGGCTCAGAGCTCTTGGGCGCTGTTTTCAACATGGATACAAAAATTATATGTTGTTGTCGTTGAGTAGCTGCCTCAGACCCTCTCTCTCAGTACAAACAGAGACAGGTTGGTTTAAACTAACATGTGCATGAAGGCGATTGTTACTCAACTGGACGCAAACTTTTCTTTCGTGTTGTGTTGGTGAAGCTGGTGTCGATAATAAGTTTGCTTGTGATCAGACCCAAGCAAAGCAAAATGGCGAGACCTAGTTACATGTCGTCCGAGCCAAATAGTATTTCCAAGCATCATGAAGTGGCTATTGCAATACCGGATGATACAGTACTAGAAGAGCCGGTGGACAACTGGAGTGCTAAAGAGAGAAGCAATTTGTACAGCGACTTGTACAACTGCGAGTCTACGCAGATGGGAGCCGCCGAGAAAAATATCAACACCAGCAATCCATCGTCAAACGTTGTAACACTAGTGATGCCTCATACTACCCATGGTCGCAAACCACCTGTGCCCATCATCCTCAAGGTAGTACTCTAAACAATTGGGTTTGGGGGAAAAGCACTTGTTACAGTACACCATCTTGATCTCATCTGTACAAAATTAACATTCGCGGATCACTGCATGCACACGAACAGCAGCAATAATTTATAGCTTGAGCATCATATTGTTTTTTTATTGGGTTTAGTGGGTGTGGGGGTGTGGGGGAAGCAGTTTGTGGATGTAAGGAGTAAGGTGACAATTGCAGATCAGGCTGCAGCTGCAGTGATGTGTTGGAGACGTTGGCCGAGTAAGAGGAAGTCCAGTAGTAGTAGTAGTAACCTGCAGGAGATGCAGCAGAATCATCAAGTAGCAGCAACGTCCGTGGCGCGTAAGAAAGTGGAGAAGACCATCTTGGATGGTGTGACAGGGATGGTGAAACCAGGGGAGATGCTGGCAATCATGGGACCTTCAGGCTCTGGCAAAACCACGTTGCTCAACGCTCTGGCAGCCAGAGGTCTACATGCTGGGGTCTCTGGCACCATCTCCTACAATGATCTCCCTTATCACAAAGCTCTCAAACGAAGGTAAGCTACAGAACTGGCTGCCAGACCCAATCTCTCTCTCTCTCTCTAAACAGATTCGTGGCTGGAATTTGGTGGCACGAAATACTATGAGACCCTATAGTCTTCCTACCTAAACCAGCTTCGATGAATCATCTTCACTAGAATGGAACTTTCTGGCCAAGTGCAAATCTTTTGTTCTTCTCCTCCGGCCATGATCCCAGATCTCTCGCTTAAGCATATATATATATATATATATATATATAGTTTTCCCTTCTTCTCAGGACATTCCTCCCTGATTTCTGTGGCAAGGAAGGAAGGAATTAGGAATCTGGAGCACTAGTGCATAGCTGAAGACTTTCCGTAATTTAATGAGCTTGCTTGCTATCTATGTTATAATTGGTATGCTAGCTTGGGGGAGGCCGGGGTTGAGTTAGCTAACAGACTCCCCTCCCGAAAGTTAGGAGACTTGAGGAGAATCAAACCCAACCCAAGTGTTGGTTTGGGCGAGTCCGCTCTGTGTCTGTCTGCCTGCTGCACACTACCAGTGAGCATGAAATGATGAAAAAAACATGAGTTGATTTGGGTTGTGGAAATTAATTAGCAAATAAGTTTCCAGTTCATCTTGAAACCCAATTTACTTGTAACTTTCCGATGAAGATGCTTGCTGGCTACTAGGTGCTAGTCGTTGGAATTGGATTGGATCGATCGATCATCCACTTGTGCTATAAATACGTTGAATCTTAAAAGTTCACCTCCTTGTCCACTAGTACTTCTCCTCGATTCCTTTTCAAGTGCGAAGTCTTTCTAGAATCATCCATCCCTTGGAATTCGGATCATTCGTACAATGACAACTTTACATGTACCTGGATCATGTTTTGGGAACTCTCAAATTCCCTTTGCTCTCTATGTTCACACCCCCCCCCACCTTCTTCATCATCCCTTTTTTCTTGCCATCTCTTTCTTGATCATGTGGACTGCTGGTGTTCCAATCAGTGTTTTTTTGGGTCAATTTTTGTTGCCATTTTTTTTTTACAATTGGGGCATTCATTCTACTTTAAATTCCCAAATTAGCCAAAAAAAAAATTGCCATTCTTAGTTTTCATTTTACTAATAAATTTTTCTAGTTTTTTTTTTGGGGGGGGGGGGAAGTTTGCCAAATTTTTTATATCCAAAAATTGAGGTGGAAAAAAACCCCTGATTCCAATTACTGATTGACATGTTGTTATGTTGCTTTATTTTTTGTTTTTCTCTTTTGTTCCTTTTGTTCTTGTTGTGTTTTTTTTTCCCCTTGTCGTTTCTTCTTCGTCTGCTTCTGAACTTAATATTCTTCTTCTCCTTCGTTTTTGGGTTTTTCTTAATCTCTCACTTCAGCATTTCTTGGCTTTAATAGACACTTCCATTTGCTAAATCTTGCTCCCCTTAAGAACTATCTTCTGTGAGTTTTCGCAGCTCTAAATTTTTTCTTAGAAAGTTTCCCCAGGTAAATTCTTTTTTGGTCAATTTTGTGATGTTAGCCACTCTACTATCTAGTGGTGATCAACCAACAAGGACATTTTTTGCCAAATTTGGCTAATGCTCTGAAAAGAGGAAGGTCGAAAATATACTGGCTATTATTTTGTGACCTTTAGGCTGGAACCTAATAATTGTCTAAATATGACCAATTCAAAAAATAAAAATAAAAATTCTTGGAAATCTGGTGAGTCTTGGTGCATTTTTTAAACATAAATCCTTGCAAACATGAGTCTCACTGGATAATTTTTTGTCACCAAGTTGCGAAAATTCAGTTTAGAAAAACAACAAGCTACCTGTTTGCCAGCAGTTTAATCCACCCATTGAAAACAGGTTGCAACAAACTGCAGAAGAAAACCAAATTTTTCTGTCAAAATTGTGCAACAACACTGTTGTTGGTTGATAGGCAAATCTGGTTACTAGTCTATCCCAAACTATGTACACTTGACAAGAATTCATCTTCTTATTTATGTGCCTAATTCTGCAAAATCTTGTGGATAATAATTAATCCATACTATGTGAGAAGATCTATCATTTCTTCATGGAAACTTTGCAAGCAGTAGGAACTTCGTTTTTTCTGTACTTCTTCCCACCCATTCTTCATGTATTGATCAGTGCTATTGTATTGTCACATGTGAAAAATCAAATTCGACATGCTGAAATCCATTGGATGTGTGTCCAAACTTCCTTTTTATAGTTTGATGTAAAAATTTTGAAAACATGAATGAATTTACTTTCACAGACTTTGAGATATATAAGACAAAGTCACCAAAAATCTACAAAATTTGGCTACACAAAAAATGATGTTGTACAAATAAATGAAGAATTCAGTCTGTGTGTTGGACTAAAGAAATCTCCGATGCTGAGCTTGCTTCTTTACAAGTAAACTTGTGAAGCTTCTTTTGGTTTTTCCTTGAACCCAGATATGAGAAGGAGCATGTGCCAATCTCATTAACCTTTGGTTGGGTGGATGGGTGCATGGATGGGGGGTTTTTCAGAATGGGGTTTGTGACACAGGATGATGTTCTATTCCCAAACTTGACAGTGAGAGAGACACTGATGTATGCTGCTCTGCTTCGATTACCCAACAGTTTGACACGCTCTCAAAAAATCTCCCGAGCTCAAGATTGCATTGTTGATCTTGGTCTTGAAAGGTGAGCTGGATGTAGATCCTTTAATCACCAGTCTCAGATCCTTTTCTTCATCTTAATACCTCTCCTTATATCGGCATAAATTCTCGTCAGGAAAGGAAGTTGATCTTCAACGAAATCTTCTGCAAGACTTGCTTATGGGTTGCTTATACTGGACTAATCAATTTAAGGTCTCGTTGATTTAGTCTTCTTGGATCAATTGAAGTACACTGTGGCCCTGTTAAATAAGCCAAATCTAAGAACATTGCATCAAAAAAGTTCAAGTGTACACATATATTATGAATGGAATTGTGCTGTGTTGTTTGTGTAGGTGCCAAAACACAATAATTGGGGGACCCTTCTTGCGAGGTATTTCAGGCGGTGAACGGAAGCGGGTGTGCATTGGTCATGAAATTCTAGTGGATCCCTCCTTGTTATACTTGGATGAACCTACATCTGGCTTGGACTCCACGATTGCACTGCGCATCATCCAAGTTATAAAGTCCATAGCTCAGGTGAACTTAGAATAATGACTTGCTTCTTTGGGCCTTTTTCAGGATGATTTCTGTCATAAATTTATCAACTTTTAGTGTCAATTCATTGTTGTTGTTGTTTCCTATTGTATCTATCAAATCATAATCATCATGTCCTCCAAGAGCATCATGTGGTGGAGCAAGCTGATTTCAGATTCCTTACAAATTTTTTATGTGAACCCATCAATCAAGAGAAGAAAAATACAAATCAAATCGTCTGAGAGAAGTGCAAACCAGGATACTGATTTTTTTTGTATAATTGTTTGCCAGACAGGGCGCACAGTGCTGACAACAATCCATCAGCCATCCAGCAGGTTATTCCACATGTTTGATAAACTGATTTTGCTGTCAGAAGGACACACAATCTACTTTGGGAATGCCAGAGCTGCATCAGATTACTTCTCAACAAAATTGGGTCTGGTGCCCCAGATACCCATGAATCCTGCTGACTTTGTTCTTGATTTGGCAAGTGGCAATGTGAATGATGTATTAATGCCCTTATCCTTGACCCAAAGGGCCATCAAGAGACAATCGAGCACTGTCTCCACTACCACTCAGAAGCAACCACCCACAATCACCAAACTTGACGTTCAAGAGGTGATGTCCTACCCTTCTTGTCCACTTCTCTTTCCAGCAAAGGAGGTCTTGGATTATATCATCTTTTTAAGCATCCTTTCCATCTTGGAAAAAATTTACAATTTGTTGGCTGAACTGGTTTTGGCGAAAAAAAGTATTGATATTATGTGATCCTGGAACTCAAATCATGAGGTATTTTGTTATTCAATAAATTGACAAATTTTTGTTTGCTAAATTTCAGTTCCTTGTGGATTCTTACCATCAAGAACTCGCACCTAAAGAGGAAACGATATTACAAGCTGACTCAGAGATAACAAAAGAAATGAGACTAGCAACACTAGAGAAGATGGAGCGCAGCGCAACATGGGTCCAACAATTTATGGTACTGTTGGTCAGAGGATTGAAGGAAAGGCGACACGATTACCTCAACTGGTTGAAATTTGTGCAAGTGGTCACATTATCGGTTATTGTGGGCTTACTTTGGTGGCAGTCCAAGCTTGACACAGAGACTGAACTTTCAGGCCAGTTGGGATTGGTGTTTTTCATTGCCATCTTTTGGGGCATGTATCCTCTTTTCACAGCAATCTTCTCTTTCCCTTTGGAAAGAGCAATGCTGATGAAAGAGCGGGCCTCCGACTTGTATAGCTTAACTGCTTACTTTTTTGCACGGACAATGGGTGATTTGCCCTTGGACTTGGTCCTGCCTTCCATATTCCTCATCATTGTCTACTTCATGACAAATCTTCGCAGGACTGCTGGTGCATTCCTCCTCAGTGTCATTTCTGTTTACCTGTTTGTCATTGCCGCACAGGTACAGCACTGTGGATTAGTTCTTTTGTCCCTGACCCCTACATCCTTCAACAAAAAAAATCATCAAAGACTTCACCTTGTCAACATTTTACTTGTAATTCAATGGATTGTTCAAAGAATTAGACCTTTGGGTTTAAGAATTACACATTTTGATTTAAGAAATAGACATCTGGGTTTAAGAGATTTTACACATTTGGGTTTAAGAATTAGGCATGTTAACCCTCCACAATGCAGGCTGGTTTAAACATCCAGTGGGTGCTTAATCAAATAACCTTTTCTTACTCACTAGCTAGTGTCAAGGAGATGCAAAGACCATGGGTGGTGATTTAGTCTAGTCCAACAAGTACTACTCCAGGAATCCAAATGGACACTGTCATTGCATTTTTTTTTGAGTTGTTGGTGTTGATATATATATGTCTACTTTTGCAGGGATTAGGGTTTTTGTTGGGTGCGGCAATGATGGATGTGAAGAAGGCAAGCACATTGGCATCAATCATAATGCTGACTTTCATGCTTACAGGGGGCTTCTTTGTTCAGGTACAGCATGTAGCATAAACTAACCCACCACATTCTTGCTGAAATTAATTAAGCACCCACCACACGCATTTTTCCCTGGCAGTCAGACTTGATTAGGCTATCCATATACAGGCACTGTTTTATTTACTTGACATACAACACCCCAAAAAAGAATTTTGCTCAATTTTCTCACAACTAAAAAAAATTGGGTCTTGGAATTTATTGGTTTTGCAGAGTATACCAGTCTGGATAAACTGGTTGAAGTACCTCTCCATCAACAACTATTCATATAGACTGTTGATCAAAGTGCAGTATTCACGCAATGCACAGTATGGCTGTGGGAGTAGCACAGGATGCCAGAGTATTGCTACATCATCAGCATTCCGTGGTATATCCTTGGGAGGTGGGGGTGTGGAAGTGGGCGCTTTATGTCTTATGCTTGTTGTTTTTCGCTTCTTGGCCTACATTGCACTTCGTAGAATGAAATCCAGAAAATAAAACACCAAAATTCTAGAGTTCTTAGACTTGCAGTGGTACAAATTTGGTGCATCTCCAAATACTCACTCAGAAGTTAAGGATTTTTTTTAATTCCTTAGGTTGAATGTATTACTTATGCACACAACTAGCCCATGCACAGGCACAATGTGGGACTTATAGAATCTCAATTTTTAAGGTATGGATTGAAATGTTCTCAAAGCTGAGACCTCATCTTTTGTAAACTGTAACAGTTATTGTTGGTTTCACCACACAAATGAGGGCTCAGATTAGAATCCGTAAGTGTTAAATTGGAGTGTTTGTTACATGCTGTAGTGCTCCATGAAGATTTTAAGATTGCAAAGTTTTATTGTTCTACAAAGAAAGTATGTTTCTTTTGTGTTGATGCATCTCACAATGTGGAATGTGGATCTGTGATCTAGGGGAAATTTAATTTCAAGACTACTTGATACACATGTGAATATATATACATGCAAACTCACTGATTGACAAGCAAAAATGAATATCCATGTATTGTTATAGACTTATGCAATGTTTGTTTTGCAAGAACGACATTCTCACCCACCTCCCAATTGACTATGGCTTGCTCGTCTCATGGGGTGAACACAAGAAGCTGAACAAAATATCCTACTCCACTTGAGTCTAAGTAGGAGGATGTCAAAACCCATTTAGTGTGCCTTGTGCTATGATGTTGTTCCCATCAAGGCCAGCTACAACCTTCAATGACAAAGTCTATCACAAAACCTGTTAATGATCTCAGGGATTCTCAGCACTTACAACACACATACAAGGTGACATCAGACATGTCCTAGTTTCTTGGTAGTCAAGAAAGCCAGTAGTTGCAACTATGCTATGTTCTCCATACTTAACTAACAATTTCTTAGGACAAAAACTAGATTTGGCACTATGCATACGAGTACCACATATGATGCATCAAATATTGCACAACCCATATATTAGGAATCATTGCCACAAGTGCTCCTTATAATGTGAGGTTGTCCTTACAATCTCACATGGAAAACCTTGGATTACTTTAGAATTACAGACGGGAGTTCATGAATTCACAAAACCTTAAATGGTAAAGTTGGTTGGCAAAGCCTTCTCATTCCATCTCCTAATGTGTAGAGTTGGTTTGCCTTTGACATCTTTGCTTGTGCAAGGTTGGCCTCAAGAACAAACTATGCCATAGTCATCTACATTGTTCAACCAGCTCTGTCGCAAGATGCACCTCCATGGATGCGTTGAGCTTTTGGTGCTTCAATTCCTTAACAACATTCTTCACTAGTTTAACCAAATGTTTCGAACTCCAAACAGTTGCCCCAACTCCTACTCCATGATGTAAATACCTCCTTATGGCAAACCCATGTGTGTCATCTTGACATTTCTGTTACAATGTAACAAATGTAAGGTACATAGATACATAACCATTGTGCTCATCAACTATGTACACCCATTAAGGTTGTGTTGGTGAACCAATCAAGGAAGCATTTGGAAGCATCTAGAAGGAGATGATTAAACCATCTGAGAGATGTTGCTTACCATTGGCATCAGATGTTAAGCTAATTAGCTAAGACTTTAACATCAAATTATCTAATGGCAAGAACAAAATTGAGTGATTGTTCAATTTAGAACCTACATTCCACTCAAAACAAATTGTCAATCTTGTAACATAACCATGATTATATGCATGTCTTGCCTTTGAAATATGAACACAAAATAATTTCATAAAGCTGAAGATATGAGGGAAGTTGAACACATGGGTGCCACCACCCACATGATTTAAAGGGTGTCCACCTTTAGCAATTTCAGTGTGCAAAAATTAGGCTCTTTTGTAGAATGTCATGATAACAACACAACAAAACATTACAACAAAGGACCTTGGACCTCCACACCTTCCCTGATCAATATCTATCTACTCTCATTTGCTGGAACTTTGTTGCTCGATGCTACATCTATGTTTGTGGTTCCAACTTCAATAAGGTTGGTCTATCATGTCACACCCCAACTAGGGTAGTTACCACCTAAAGCTCTTTAACAAAAATGAGATTAATTCATATGACACAAAAAAATTATGAACTTGTATCTACAGCTGAACTACAACAACAATTCTATTTTCTAGCACATGAGATTTGCTTACCATAGCTTGATGGGCAAAAGACCAAAAAAAGCAAAACCCACACACACAGAGCATAACTTGTGAATATGACAAAATCTATAGAATCCTAGCATAATATTAAGCTTGGCTTGGAAAGGATGCCTCCATCTTAAAACAAACAATTTCCTTGACCGTGCTTGTTGTTGGCCTAGGTACATGCTTTCCACAAACATTGATGCATGTTTGAATTTGAATCCCTTGGAGACACCAAGAAAAGAAGACAATGAGTCAAGAGAACAGAATGCAAAGAAGAAGCAAAGGGAGTAGACCAATGTTGGCTAGTTGTTAGATTTTAATAGTTGGGTTCAATTCTAGATTTTTTTTTGAAATTTCAGAACCGTTAGTTTTAGTTCTAAGGAGTTTGCTTAAAAATTATGACATGTCAATTTCAGATCCATATTCATTTTTTGGGAATGACAGTTCCAAGTTAGATAGGTTTTCATTTTTTCAAAACCCCTAGGTCCAATTCAGAGGTGGGACCAAGTGTGAAAAGTTAAGGAAACACCTCATACATGGTTCATATTTGTAGGCCAAATTACATCTCTTACATTGCTGAAATGATTGTATGACTCTAGAATTCATGTTTTTGTTGCCCAATAATATAAACAACACCCCTTTTGGCACTTAACAACATCAATCCACCATTGCCACCCAATTCATTACAACAAATTATTTATCTTTTTTCCTTTAACTACAAAATCAATAGCAATGCACACAAGATGGGTTATTTGGTGCGAATAACAACCAAATGTGTGAGACATGAATTACAGCAAAAACATTGTTAAAAAAATTACAACTCTCATTCTCACTACAAGCTAAAACCAATTTGGAAATCTCTACAAAGAAAAAGAATGCAAGAAAACCCCTTGTCCTACTCCATAAGCTGGAATGAAAATCTATCACTTCACTCTTCCTTGAATCAAACACATTGGTGTAACAACTCCTCACCAACCAATTTGAAGAATTAAACTTGAAAAACTAATTCAAAAAGGTAGGAATGCACGTACACATGTGTGTTACGACATGTTGATACTAGCCATAATATTCACATACAACTTCGAATTTCCTTTCAACGTTGTGGAAGCTTCTCGAGAAAATCTAGCATGTTGGCAACACTAGTTTTATAATCAACAACATGGATATTCAAGCACTCACCTTAGCTTCGTGATATGCCAAAAGGCATAACATGGCTACCATGCCAAGCCAATTAACCTTTCATAAAATGCCCAGAGTTTCCATTAGTGCTCATGGTGCAACATACAACATCATTGCCATGTAAACAAACACAATAGAAAATGAGACTTTGCATGATCAAAGCCTTGCAAATGTGTCACAACCAAAGTGGCATCATCAATCCACTGCCCCACATCCTGTAATTGAAATACAACAAGCATTTTTCAACATTTTCAAGAATACATCCACAAAAAAAAGGTTTTCATTGCATTAATTTCAAATCAAAAGGCTATAAAACATAATATGAATCAAACATCTATTGTTTTGATCATAATGCATTAATACCTTAACATATTTTCAATCGCACACTTCTATCCACAAATTGTTTAACATGGTCTAGAACAACATTAAGGAAAGTTTGCATGCGAAAATAAAAGAATGGGAGATCAAAGTGAGGAATGCTCACCAAGCAAAAAAGGCTAAGAAACCTGCACAACACTTACAAATTGCCAATAGGAAAGTGCCATGGCAAAAGCTATTACAAATAGGACAGTGCCATGGCAAGAGTAGCAATGTTAAGCATAATTCTTTGTTTCTTTAAATTATGTCTCTCTATCAAAAGCAAGAAAAATGAAAACAACACCTATAACAAAATCAGAATTTATTCATCTCCAAAATTGAAATACATACATAACTACTATTGATCTTCTTAAAAAAACCCACAATCAAATATCAACTTCTCATTATCTTCCAACAAGGTGTTTTGAACCTTAATGAATTCATTAAAAGATGAAAGTTTCCTTCCTTCATAACCCACAAGAGCATCATCAAGCTAGTTTTTTACTAACATAATTAATTTATGCAAATTATCAATGCCAAGCTTAGACCGTCGAAAATTTGTGATCACCCCTACTTAGTTGAATATTCATTTAGTTTTGATTTGAGACCCAACAATCCCATGGATTTGTTGGGCAAACAATGCAACATGTGGAAATTGGTCATTATATGGTTTATTTAATATGATAAGTACCTCCCAAATTTTATGGCATGACTAAAATGCCTAAAATGCAAAAAATTCCAAATCTACTTTTAATTATTAATAAGGATGACCAATTGGCATACTTTACCATGCTTACACCCATCATCATATGTGGAAATAGCAAGGTCGAGAAGAGCAGCACTTGTTGGGTTCAAGAATTTGTAAACTTGACAAAGTTGTGGCAGCACCATTTTTCAGTCATATTCTTCAACAATTCTCAAGGTAAAAGAATCACCAACATATTCTTTTATCACTTTCATGTTCTTATGACATGGGTCAAACATGATTGCCATCATGTTATGGGCCTTTAAAGGTGAATATGTTTCTATAGAGGCCAAGAATGGTGCCAAAACATCAATCACCTAGCACATCATGCCATGTTTCATATATTATTGAAATCACTTCAAACCAAAGGTTGAAAAAGGGCCTCCATTGCACCGACTTCTTTTTACAAGTTGGAAATCAATGCATTGGACAACAACCAAAAACTATTTGATTGGTTCAAAATGCACTAATTTACCATAAGCAACAACATTTCGATCACTATATGAGCAATTGCCCAAGTTTGGCCATTAGGTTACATGCTTGCGAATACATGACTTGACGGTCATAACATAGATTGATCATCGCATTCATATATTCAACAATTTCTTGAAACAAAATGACCTGAGATGTAAACCTAGTTTTCACTAGTGTCTTCAATTTTTGAGGTCAGAGCTCGACATCTATGCAAGCCTCTTTCCACTCTTTACCACCTTTGCTTGACTTTTTTGTCCACATGATTGTTGTTTGTAACTTTGATTGAACCAATTTCAAGCTAGTTTCCCTTACTAAACCCCCACAAACTTTATTGTCATTTGTGGCATACTAGGCTACTTTTGACATAGTATAGCCCCAACAAGTTCCAACAAATGGAGTTGGAATATACAACATGTCACAAGAGATAATTTGTTCTTCAAAGCTATAATCATTATTCCTAGATTAGTTCTTTTGTCCTTCACAAATGTAATCACTTTGTTTAGGAGCCCAAATGAACCTAACAAATCTTTCATTTGTTTAGCCATTGTAGTACCCATTGTACTTTCAACAATGAATAGCCCAATTGTCATATTCATGGCGGCCACAATGCATTTATGAAAGAAATTACAAGGGCAAAAGTATCATTATCACCCCATGACACTCATAAGTCAAAAGTTGCCATGCAAATAATGTAGTCAACAAGTACTAAGTTCAAAAAATTTCCCATGGTTTTGGTAACCAAGGCAAGCAACATTTCATTGATTAATTGGTGTTTAGATGGAAAACAACCTTCCCACATTGTTTCAACACCAATTGCTTCAACCATGCATTTTCAACTATTGAAAAAGGGCAATGACTTTTTGCTATATAAAATGCTAGATCTTCCAAGAATGCCCATTGAGAAGGGTCATTCTTATGGTAAGGTTTTGGCTTAGTTGGTTAGAGTGCTGGTCTGTCACGACTTCTACCAAAAAAAATTATGTTGGAAAAAAGGCTTGGCGTGTCTTTTTCTTACATGTTTAATGCACACCTTCAAGGTTCTTGTTTGCCAAATTACAATCCACTTCTTCAACTCTTGAAGGTGATGGTGGCTTACATGCTTCTTTAATATATGAAATAATCCCATTAAATGTGTCATAGGTGATTATTCCAACCTTCCCACTTCAACTATGATGAGACGGGTTAGTGCCATCAGTGTGGCACACACTGCAATGCATCTTTTGTCCCACATTCAAATTGACCTTACTTTCATCATCAATCACAAAAAATGCCCAATATATAACATTTGTGTTGTTGGTAGACCAATCTTTCATATTTTGTTGAAGTTGGGGAAACAATGTTTGCCATGTGCCATGATCTGCATTTGATGCAACCTTCGAACTAATACCATTACACCCTGGTTGGTTAGTGAGGTGCTAATTTCATCTTCAATGTCAAATAGTTCCATGTGGATGTTGCCACTACCTTCAACCATGCCTATACAAAACCAAACTAGATCAAAAGCCTTGCATATGGAATCACAATTAGGAGTAAAAGATTATGGGGACTTTTCACTCCACCCCACTCCATTCCAAGTGAGATTTGGTTTACCCCTATATGTTACATGATAGTTGGTTGTCTCCACTACTACAAAATGTGGGTGTAGTTCACTAGTCCTTGTTCACTAAAGTAATGAATTCACTGCTTCTTCACTAATCCATGTTCACTACAATCGGTGAATTCATTCAAAATCCAATCACTTGGCGTACAAGGACACCTTTTGTTGTAGTGCTCTACCACTCCCCCCCCAAATATTTTTTTCCATGTGATTGTTGCTTGTAGCTTTGCAACAAAAAACTCTTAACATTTTGCCACAAATAAACAAAAAAATTGAATCATAAAATAATGCCTTATGTCACACTGTGAATTGAACATGTACCAACTCGAACTACATTTTTCCTTTGGGTGCGTGTATAAAGATAAGAACCAAAAATCATGTGGAATAATGGTGAAAATTATGAACTTTTTTACACATGTTTTTTTTTTGACATTTTAAAGTTATGTTAATCATTCCAAATTGTGTTAAATGACTAATATGAAAGTTGAAGAATTCAAATTAAAAATTCATTCAATTAAATTTTGGGTTTTGGTTTTTTTTTTAAATGTTTGAACCTGAATAGGTGTTGCATCAGATGTGGTTAATTTTACAAAGGACTAGGTAAAGGACTATTGTAATAACATAATTTTGATGGTAAAAAAATTTAGATGATAGAAACCTACTACCCAAGTTCAAAAAGCACTCACAATTTATAAGATATGGAATTATTATTTTTTTTAAACTCAAAATATTTTTCAAATTTTCAAATTTTCAAAAGTCTTTTACCACATGTAAATGGGGTGTAATGTGCATGACATACAAAACAAAGTTGTAGTTTATGATATAAAAAACAAAAACCTAAAGTAATTAACATATTTTGGTATGATTCAAAATTATGATAAAATTTCAAAATGAAATGCAAAATCTGGTAGAATTTACACACTTTAAAAATTTCATATTTATTCAACAATGATTAACACAAAACATGTGATCTATTGGGGCAACTATATGTATTTTTAATAACAAGTTGCAAAATATTTCATTCAAAAAAATTTCATATGAAAAAGTGAAATAGGACTAAAATGGATTCACAATCCTTTTGTAAAGTAATCCCATTGGCTCCTTTCTACATACTTGCACCCCTTTGTAATGCAATCATATGAATTTACAAATTGGTAACATACATTATGTCTTTTTTATTGTTTGAGTCAATCAACTCCTTTGTAGGAAGGTTTTTAATTTGCTATATTTTGAGACTTCAAAATGTATGTTTATAACAATGTGTTAATAACACATTGAAATACATTTCCATCTTCTCAACATTTTCACACAATTTTACTACACATTATAGATGCACCAAAAAGATGAAAAAAATGGCTTAGATACAACATTTGCGCATGAAAGTTCATTTAGGGATTTGGGTTTCATTTCACTGTCATGCAATCAACTCACACCTAGAACAAGCAACAAAACACTTAATAGCTTGACCCAACCAAACATCTCACATGCATAATCTCATATCCAACAAGTAAAATGAAAACAAATTTCATCACAAGCAAGGATCAAGGTACTTGTTAAAAATCCATTATAAACAAACTTCAAGCTTGTATTATGGGTTGAATTCTAAACTTTGAACACAAATGATAAAGATATATTCCTTTAGGGCCTTGAAGGGGTAGTCTAGGGGATAATGATTGGTGACCAAAAACAATCTTCATACATAAAGACTACTAGAAGGGCCATGATGCCTGCACCAATGGAACATGTCTTTTGCAATAGGTTCTCATCACCATTTTTTTCTACAAGCAGTAAAACGATCTCCAATAAAAGGTTTGAGTGAACAAACAAAAAAAAAGTTGGATTGATTAAAACAATAACATAAAAGATGAAAATAGCAACAATATTGAAGGCCCACTTCTTTTTTTATCCACTTATAGACCTTGGGCTCCCACTCGACAAGTTAAATTACCACTTCACTAATTCTCGCCCTAACATAGTTCCTTCTAGACTATCAAAGTTGTTTGGTGAAAAACATCAAAATGTAACATATATATATATATATGGGGGCAAACATGATTGGGTGGACCCACTAGGAACGTTGCAATGTCATTTTCCAAGACCACTTTGCCTTCAAGAATGATTTGTGATTTTGTGATACAATGTTTCATTAATTTGTTTGTATTTCTACATTAAGCACATTGTGGATATTTTAATGGCCCATATTAATAAAAATTTGGATATGTTTTGAAATTCCTAAACATTTCCTATGTTGAATTTTTCAAGAGAGTCACTATTTTTTAGGAAAGTCATAGGAACTTTTTAGGAATCATTAGGAACCTTATTTAATTTTATTTCTTATTGCAAAAAATGCTTATGAGATATGTTTAGGAAAAACATTTAATAACAACATAAAAAGGTGTGTCTAGAATATTTGGTTCAAAAATTAATGTCAAAAAAATAATCAATTAAGGGCCATAAGATTAAGGAACAATTTTTTTTTGCTTTTTGGCCCAATTTTGATGGCTCCTTGGAGGCCTTGTCAAGTACTATATATATTTAGTGCCTACTCAATAAAAAAATGAATCTTGGGTATTATGATGCACGTATTATGGATTTCGACATTCCTAGAATATATATTATTTAGGAATGTAGTTTCTTGATCCCATCATCATGTTAAAAAAAAAACTTAACTGAATCTTGACCATCCAAATCAAAACCCAAGTAATCTAAGCCATTGGTTTTTACGATGTCAAGTTCCCGCAACTTTGCTTGAATTAACATTAAAGTTTTTTGAGAAACTAGGTATGGTGACAACTTCTTCCTAAGCTTTGTCCATGCTTGAACTCAAGAAGCAAGGTGTTTGTGATTCTTGTGTGTTATCCACATCAACCAACTTTCTGATAGTTGTGGTGCTCAAACTAGGTTCTTCAATTGTTTTGTAATGTGCACATTGACAAACATTTTTCATTTAAAATGGCTAGGTTGAGTGTCACAACTTTCACAAGTTTTTGTCAACGTGGTTTGGAGGAGCTTGGCATGCAAAACTTGGTGGTGGCAATGGGTGCAATAATAGCCAACAATGATGACTACTATGACAATTGATTAGCTGTTGATGGAGAATCTAATGTTGTTTAATTTCTAAGCAACTACATTCTCTTGGGATGATGTTGTGGAGGCAAAATGTGTCATTCTTGGAATCAATAGCATCATGCTACATTGTAGGTTTTTCATTTCTTTTCTTGCTTCTTTATTTTTCCTACAAACTATTACAATGTCCAACATGTTTGCAATTAGGTCTCAAGCCAAGTTAGTAGATCACAAACCTTCTAAAGAAAAAATAGTAACAAGGAGATTTTCTTTCAAGGTCGTTAATGTTCAAGGTTTCCTTGAAATCAACTTTACTCTATGGCCCTTGGACTTGTCATTGCAGGCAAGGAAGATTAAGAGACTTGTAGTAGACTCTCTGAAGGTTGTTTCTTCAAAGAAAAAAACAAAAATGGATGTTGATAAAAAGCCATGTATGACTATTGGATTATTCTTTATCCCATCTTTTGACCTAAAAAGATAAGAAATTGTTCTTGGATGCATAGTTTAAAATCATGTTAAATTTGTTTTATTCATGATGTCTTTTCACTGGATAAGCATTATACTAAATGCATCCAGTAGGTTTTGGTCCTTATGAAGTATTACATCACTTAAGAAGGATCTTGTAACCTCCATCCCATGTTGTGCGCTCCATCTGCTAAGGCAAAATCCCTTCCACACCAACATCAAGGAAGAAATCAAGTGATTTCAAGTGTAGTGATTATGACAATTGAACATCTCCCCTTTTCAACTCTCCAAATGTCCAAAATGAAGTTGTAATTATGGGCCTGTTGTACATGCATGTGCATGTGTGTGTGCTTGTGAACCTTGCTCAAGTCTTTTCAATGGTTTTATAAGGGATCGTCGACCTTATGTTGTAAGCAATAAGCATAGTTCCTTGGATTTCTTTGCATCACTATGGGTATGGGTTTTTTGGGAACATGAATAAAAAAGGCTAGACAAGTGTTTTTTATAAGAATGTGAACTAGTTTATTTGGTGGTTGTGCTTCAATATAACCTCTTGTTCTATTCTAGTATGTTGTCTGTTTATGATGGGTATTTGGTGATTTGAGAATTATGACATTTTGAAAATCTGAATCTAACTATGGCATGTCCCTCTATGGGGTGTTGTGATGATTTATATATCTTGTTAATCTGAGCCTTAGTGGCTTGAAGACAAAATTATTGTTCATTCATATCTTAGGACTTTATTATTTTAATGTTTTATTCTAACCATTTGGGGTTGGTCTTGCTTTAGAATATTCTGTAACCTTTGTTTATATTCTAGAATGTCATCTATTTATGATGGGTATTTGGTGCCTTGATGAATATGACATCTTGAAAATTTTGATTTCGAAAAAAAAAAATCATTTATTGAATTATAAGTACCTCAATAGAGAGTCATCTACCAGCAAATTCAAAACTAGAAAATAGGGGATAAGTAAGATTTAAATCAACATCTATTGATCCACCTACCATGTGGGTCAATAGTCTAGAAATGGGAAAGACATGGTATAGCTGATTAGCCATCACACATTGTTGGGGGTCGAGATGATTTATATATCTCATTAATCTAAACCTTGGTGGCTTGAAGACAAAATTACTAGTCATTTGTTTTTGTAACTACTGATGTAGTTACTTTCATTATGTGTGTAGGTTGCAAATGTGATGGCTCAAAAGGCCTAGTTTTTAAATTGTCTTACAACTTGTTGGTATGTCATGCAACTTTTTGTGGTCTTTATTTTGGTTCTCCTCAAATTTATCCATGTTTTTAATGCATTTGGTACATGTAGGTAATGATTTTTAAGGTGTTATTTTAGGGATTATTTTATTGGAGCTAATTGAATTTTTTTTAAAGTTAGTTTACAATACCATATGCTTATGTTCATAATCATTTTAATATTTCCATCTTTCTTTTTACATCTTCAACAATAATTCATTGTAGTTTCTCACCAAAAGTTTTATTTATATTTATGCAGATGCATAAGTTTGTGTTGCTCAAGTTGTTGGCTTTTACTTAAGGTGGATTCACATCCCTAGAATAGTCTTGCCATTTTAATGTAAGTTTTTCACTACTAAAATCATACATTAATAGTTGGTAAACTTGTGTGTTATGGCCATGTGGTTTGGGTTAATCAACCATCTTGATTAATTGCATCTAGAAGCCTTTCTTAGTGAATTGTTTTGTATGTTGTCACAATTTAAGGGTTTAATTGTCTATTGAATGCACTCAAAGTTATAATGTTTCAATGCACTTAGAATTATAATGTTTCAGATGTTTAGGAACATACATTCTAATATAGTTATGATGTTATTTGGCAAAATAATGCTTCTAACATCATGCATAGACATATTGCAAGTCTATAATTCAATTCTAGCTTAAATAACTTTTAAAAAGAACATCTTTTGTGACTTTCGAGCTTTGATGAACTTAATTGTGTAGCTCTTTGACATCAGTTAATGACTAACTTGTGCAATGTTAAACATGGTGCATACAATGGATACTAGAGTACAAGATGGTGAAGGTATTTGTGCACGATTATATATGGAATGAAGCAACAAGAAGAGCTGCACAAAATGTAAGGCAAAGGAGGTCCAGAGCGCACCAAAAATATGTTTTGCAAAATGCTATGCAAAATGTTATACACAATATTATGCCAAATGTTATACAAAATGTTATGCCAAATGGTGAGCAAAGTCTACCTACTGCTGCTATTAATCTTGTCCTAAAAAACCTTACCCTTAACCTAGAGAGGTCTATTACAAGAAGTGCAAAAAGATTTACAATTGAATGGTTCAAGGTGACTTTTAGTAGAGGCATGGAGTACTAGCAGATGTTTCTTCAAAAGATTTTGAAGAACCCAACTTGGCATGATGTTTTGCCAAACTTGAAAGACTTGGAGAATGCACAAAACATAGTGCAAAACCTTTCAAAAGGATGGCAATATGTTAAAGGTTGCCATTCCATAAATGACCAACATGCTTGGAATGTTATCATTCCAATGGTGGCATCTAATTCCATGTCAAGCATTCACCAAACTAGTTTGCTTACAAGGATTCATTGAAAACATTTCAAAGGAGGGATGGATAGGAGGCTAAGGCTTGAATCCCACATGGATATTGTTTTGTGGGCTTTCTCCAAGAAGGCTAAGAGGAAAGATGCTCTATCTTCTAATGTATGCAAGTTTGTTATTCAATTCTGGATTGACAACATAAGAGTGAATCCAAATATGAAAGACATTGTCCAAAGGTGCCTTGGTCGAAAGTCATGAAAGACTCATGTAGCTCCACCAACTTCCGGAATCTTGGGTATGTTACTTCAACTTACACTTCAAAGTTCTTAAATTTTTAGCATTCTAAATCAAGTAGAATCTCAACCTTAAGTTAAAACTTACAACTAAGCTTATAATCTATCTTCCATTTTGTTTCCTTACATCATGAGCATTAGGATCTTGGTGATTACAAGAACTTAAAAGTATATTGCACTCTTGTTTTGTTTCCTTACATCTTGAGCATTAGAATTGGTGTAAGGGCAATTTCTAGGACCATTTTACTTAGGTTTCTTGTAAAACCATGAAATTTATTGATAAACATTAAGGTCTTTTGATATTTACTAAAACTTACTTACATTTATTGAAACCTATCGACATTTGCTACCATCTATTAACATTTACTAAAATATATTAGCATTTGCTAAAATTTGTACTGAACTTTACTAAAGTTTATTGATGGCCACCATGTTTTTCCTATGTGGTTCCTATGTTCAGGTGTGTTTCCATGTTCATAAGGATCCCAATAGGAATTATTTCCTTAATATCTAAGCCAACACATGAAGATGCCCATTCCTTTATTTTTATTGAAACATTTCCTTTACATAATTCCACATGTTATACATAATTTATTAGATTCCTGAATCAATGCTTGGAAACAAATGTGAATGTCCATATTCCTTTTTTTTCTTTCCTAGTTTACTAAAAACAAATGGAGATATATACCACATTCCTTTCTTTTTGTTAATCAATTGATTTGTTTCATGATCTGCAGTTCAAAAACTTTATGCAATTAACTAAGTGAAATTTAAAACACTAATTGTGTGGTGTGTATGGGGTTCAAACAACTTGCATTCTACACACAATTTGTGGAGCAAGAACCAAATCTACAAGTTAGGTTACGACCCTTTGAGAAGCTGAAACCTTGGTTCATAAAAAGACTAAGGGAATTCAATTCTTAATGTTGCAACTACCATGTGCAAATGGCAAAGTTGAAGGATGGTTACAATTCCATGCATATTGGCTTCTTTCATTAAAATTGTGAGTGCATTTGTAATATTTGTAGGCCGCTAGGTGAAGCAGCATGTGTTGCCAACAATAGTATCGTTACTAGAGTTAGAAACATGTGTGACCACATCTTATGTTCCAAGGGAGAAACATAAGACTTCCATAAGCTCACTCTGTTGCAAATCTATTACAGGTCTACCTTGTAGGTCAACTGTTACAAGTCAATCTATTGGACTTTGTACACATAAGATATAAAGTCTATTACATGTTTACTTACTACATCTTATGTTTCATACTAATAATGTCGTTACTATTCAACCATTCAAACAAACAAAACCTTGGGGTACATTTCTTCCTTTAATATTTACAAACTCATGTAGTAATTTTGCAAGTTTATGACGTTACTTTTGAATCTTATTTTGTCAATGTGTTGTAGGTTTGTTGCAGGTCACTCTGTTGCAGATTTGTTACAAGTCTCCTACATGTCAATTTCTTAGACTCTATACACATAAAATACAAAGTCCAAGAGGAACGTTAAGAGATATGTAACCTTATTTTGACCACACAATTACAACACCTTGGGGTACATTTCTTCTTTTAATTAAGGTTTGATTATTTGAAAATTATTTGCAATTCATTTGTTATAAGGACTTGATGGTTATACATATTCCTGCACTTTTGATGTTAATTACATTTCCAAGTAATGTATTGCCATGCTTTCTATATGTTACATATCCTTTCAATGATCATATTTGTGCATGAGTCATAAGATTTGTTAACAATAATATCCCTCCTAATGTTCCCATATGTAAAATGCACAACTCATGTGGAGAACATATAGTCAATATTGGCAATGATATATCTAATAGCCCATTTTTTTTAATCCCATTCTAATGTTTACTTAAGGGAAGTTGCTGAACAAATGGCAAAGTTGCTGAACATGATGTTGATGTCTACCCAATCAAATCTGATGCAAAACTAAAAGGATTAGTGCCATGCATAAAAAGTGACATATTCCATCCATTTGATGTGATAGAGGTAATTCATTGGCCTACTATAACATGTTTATTTACATTTGCTAATACTATTATCTTCTAAACCAACTAGTTGATCAACCCATCAACTAACTTTGTTGGTTTTTGGTTAGTTGCCATTGATGGTAACAAATCTAGCCTTGGTTTTTACACGATAACTTAAAAACTTTATAATAGCTCCAAACTTATGAACACCAAACTCTTGGGCTATTGTATGAAAACTAAGGTCAAATTTGTCTTCATAAGCAAAAAAGTTTGGTGAGTCACATATATGAACCAAATGAAATTTAAATATATGAATAAAAAAATTTGCAATTTAATTGGTTTTGTTGTTGGGTAAGATTATCCAAGTTGCAAGTTTGCATATATATAACTTTAGTCCGTTCTTAAGAAAATTTGAACACTTTTTCTAGGATCATTTTGTGAAGGAATTCAAAGAGCCCCTTCAACTTTCAAAGTAATACAAGCATTTGGAGGTCTTATATATCTACATTGATAATCTCAAACCCCTTAGGTCATCTAAACATTGAATGTATGCACTATAATTATCCTTTGCTAGATGAATTTAGTGGGGAGTCATGGCCCAACTAATTATTGTTATTCATTTAATGTTTTGCTAACTATTCAACTTTTATAAGGTTATACAATGTTCATATCTCTAGAATTTTTGTTATTTTTCAAGGATCAAAGACAACAATAGATGATTTCCATGTTTCCAAATACATTAGTGCATCATCTTCCAATGTGGAGATTGACATGGCAAAGGTAGAATTTGTATAGATCTTGAGGGCTACACATTTTATAATGCCTTGGGTTATACTTGCATAACTATCTTATGTTCAAAATGGTTAGTTTTCTTATAGTGCTAAACAATAAGTGATTAATAGTGAAATGCACTTGGATGATTGCCATTTGATAAATAGATCAAGGGGCAAACATAGCACAAGCTAATAATAAGCAACAAGCCAAATTAAAGGTGATCTGAAAATTTACACAAGGATCTGAATAAAATGAGTTGGAGATTACATAGTTTATAGTAGCTTGTAATATTACATAGTCAATTCATACAATATCCCTATAAACCCAACCCCTTCAATCAAACTCTATCTTTAACTATGATCACTATTATTTATAAATTTCATTTGTAAAATTAGTTCACAATACCACATGGAAGTTATCTTAAATTTATCCTAAAATATGCATAAATTAAAGAAAAACAAAATGAATATCCCTGAATTGCATTAATTTTGATCAAACCAAAACATTGGGTAGAAATAACTTTACAATAATTTGTTTAGGACTCAAATAATGAACTGTGAAAAATTACATTGTCAATTTCTATCATGGGATGAATGTAACTTTGTAATCTTGTAAGTAATACTCATGTAATATGTAATTACAATTACCTATGAATATGCAACATCAAATATGTAATTACCATCACCTATTTTATATGTAGCAATTCATGTTCCACACTACAAACCACCAATTCATTGTAGTACACTGAATGATGTTAGAGAAGGGGAAAATCCATGGTGCTTTCTAGGGTAGAATACTTGTTCAGAAGTATTAGTTCCCATGTGCTTCACTCATAGATCCATCTACCATCAAAGATACAAAAGCTTACACATTGTCAAAAGGCTCATAAAGTTGTTCCCAATAGGCAGTAGATATAACCATTATGCAAGTTCCAAAATTTCCATACACATGATAGCCATGAGTCAATGAACAAGTTAACACATGTGATATAACATTCATTTATAACTTCAACAAAGCATATAGAAAGTGGCAAAATTGAATTGTAGTTGTTGTAAAGTACACAACTACAACAATTTGGAATCAATTCAAGCTCTTGGATAACAGTACTTGACCCAAATTTTCCCTTCTCTCAATAGATGGACATGTATGCAACTTGTTACTTCTAACATGATAACCAAGTACATAAATGGTCTAGGATAATTTTTTCCCACACATAGGGTGGTTTTCTTAACTTTTGGAAGGATTGCCAACTAAATTTTTTTGAACTTCTTTACTAATTGATAGCTTTTGGCAGCCCTTTGGTTTTGCCTTCTCTCTGGTAGCATTTTGAAATATTAGCCAACCTTAGTGACTTTCATTGTAAAAATTATAGGATCAATTGTTGGATTTTTCCTCTTCATGCTAGTTAGTGATTTTTGGGGTGGTACACTAACCTTTACCTTCTCATGGTCCACATTATGTATAGTAGGAACAATGGCAAAATGGGTCCAAAAATAACTACTTCACAAGGCAATATTTCCACTAGAATAAAATTTAGATGTTCTAATGGAACAGAAGATGGATTTTAAGGTGCATCTTCATGATCAAAATCTAAATGCAAATCAAATTCATCCACACTCATCGTGTTTAAACCCAACTTCTCAAAAGTTGATATGGCTGCTTTGTGTTTTGGTTTATCTTAAGGAGGGCAACTAGGTTGTAATATATCCATGGCATCTTCACTTGTCTTTTCATCAGAATTGACATCATGATCTACTAAGTTATATAGCTAATGTGCATGGAATGAACTTTGACCTAATCAATTTCTTTTGCTTAATTTGAACTTTGGGAATGATTAGGGAATTGAAAGCTTAAGGGGACTCTTGCACTTCCAATCACCTCATGACAAGTTAGACATAAGAAAAGTTGTCCTACACAACCTTGACATACTCCTCCATGTCCACATGGTTGCCATAACAACAAAAAAATGGATTAGAATATAGAATTTACAAACTAAATGTACCTATTAATTGTTAATTGTTGCATACTTATTTAATGAAAAAATGAAATCAATATTAAAATTTAAAACATAATGATATGGAATGGCCAACAATATGAAATCATACTAACTTTAATCACCACTATTTCTTCAATGTTTTGGAGGCAAACACCACACTCAAAGTTGGGTTTTAGCACATGCATGTTTAATTAAGTAGGTTTGGATGTTGTAAGAATCCTTCCAAGGGTTTGGCATGGCTAGTGAGGTACAAAGTGATCTCCCTTTGAATTTGGGGAACGTTTTTTTGAAACCACTTCACTAGCTTCTTTTGGTGTCATTGTTGGAAATGTACCTTATAAAATTGCTGACAAAACAACAATCCCTTTGAATGACGTGGAAATGGGTGGTTGTTTCACAGAGCATGTTTCGGAAGCACGCCTATGAGCAGTTAGTAGATGCACCATACTTAGATAATACATCTACATCTAAAAAAAAAAACATATTTATAAAAATGTAGCCAAGTTTTATGCAAATTGAAGAATTTGTCTACACACATAAAGCTTATGACAATCAACAATTTGGCATCCACAACACCACCAAGCATGTGTCTCTAACTTATCCAACTCATGAATCAAAATGAAGAAATAATGTAAGATTCATGCATGGAAACAGAAAACATTAGAAATTTAAGTTTATTTGTTCCTTACAAAGACTAGACCTTGAGTACAACACTCGTGCACATTAAACTTGGGGCAAATATAAATACCAACTTGCTAACTAATATGATGCCATACTTGATTCAGAGGAGGGTCTAGATATGTATCATTGCAACACAAAAAAAAATTGCATCATGAAAAAGCGGAAACACTAGTTTTCCTTGAGCTTATAAATTAGGTTTAGTTAGGACACATGTTAGTTAAACCAAGAGCACAGCTTCCTAAACCTGCACTACCCATGACCACTTCAAGGATGGTTTTCCTTGAGCTTACAAATTAGGACTAGGTCAGGACCTATGTCAGATGGATTGGGAACATAACTTTCTAAACCTGCAATATCCATGATCACTTTAAGGATGGTTTTCCTTGAGCTTACAAATTAGCACTAGGTTAGGATCTATGTTAATTGGACTAGGAACATAACTTCTTAAATTCTTGAACTACCCATGATCATTTCAAGGATGGATTTCCTTGAACTCATAAACTAGGACAAAATTAGGACCTATATGAATTGGACTAGGAACATAACTTCCAAAACCTGCACTACCCATGAACATTTCAAGAATGGTTTTCCTTGAGCTTATAAATAAGGACTAAATGAGGACCTATCTTAGTTGTCAAGAACATTATTTCTTAAACCTTCATTCCCCATGATCTATTTCAAAAATGGCTTTCCTTGAGCTTACAAATCAAGACCACACCAAGACTCATGATCTTGATTCATCCTTTGTCCAAGTCAAGAACCTTTAATGTTATTTATAGGTACATTGATTTCCAAGAAATGAAATCTACACGGGTATTAAGGTGTAATTCAAACATGTGTACAATTGGGGCTGAAAACACAAATGAATTCAAAACATCACCAATGAAATTAAATTATGGTTTTAGACTCCATGTTTGTTTGTATAATCTGACCTGATGGAGTTTGTTGTGAGGTCACATTATCTCTTATACCCTCCAAGTTTGTTGCTGAACCAAATGCCTTAGCCACAAGTTTTGATAATCCAAATGAATAACACCAACCTTCATGAAAGACCTCATTGTAGTCAATGAGCTTGCATTTTCTTAAGGAGATTGTGTGCACCACCAAACACCATGGGTGATAGGCACTATTAAAATTCTAGGTTTTTCAAACGTTCCAAGTTGACTAACTAGTCTTTTTTTACCAATGGACATGTCCATTTTGACTAAAGGTTCAAGGCACATATTTTTTGACCAACCAACTTGACTAAAGTGATTTATTTAATTAATACATATAGTCAAGTTGAACAACTTTAATCAAAATGACGAATGGGTTTTAGTCAAATGAAACATTTAATCAAATTGAACATAAAAAATTGACATCAGTAGTCAAAATGACCAATGTTCTCTAGTCAAATGAAAGACCTTCAATGTTTATTACATACCTACTTCCCACTTACAATTTTACAACCTACCTACCTACCAACCCACCCACCCACTCACCCACCTAGATGTACTACTTACCTACTTGCCTACCTACCCACCCACCCAACTACCATGTCCTATAACATACCTACCTAGTTGATTAACATCTTACAACCAACCTAAGTTTATGTACCTCCAACCTACCTACTTAATATAATTTTCTATGTTACCTACCTACTTATAACCTACTTCCTACCTCCCATCTACCATGGCCTTACAAATTATCTACCTATTTGTTTAGCATTGTATAACCTACTTAAATTTATGTACCTTCAACCTATGTAGTTACAATTGTATTATACCTATTATCTACCTATCTCCTAACTCCCACCTCCCTCCCACCCTACAACCTACCTACCTCTTCTACCTTCCTATTTACCTACCCAACCTCCCTATGACATGTACCCTACCTAGTTTAATGAATGGAATTTGAAATGGAAGAATCAAATTTTAGCAAGTTTTGAAATTTGTCATCAATTTGCTATTTTCAAAAATATTTTCTTACAACTCATTTGAACATTTACAAAATATATTGATTTTATTGATAAACTACAAAATTATGCCTTTATTTATTTCATTTGAACAAAAATTTAAATTACAAAAATATGCCAAGTTGGGATTTCCAAATTGTTTCATAGTTAATAAGATAAAAGAAAATGTTGCAAAAGTTTTACCAACAAAAAGTTGTGTGATTTGGTGGCTAAGCCATTTGGATGTCTCCATGAGGTCTTGGGTTCAAACTTGGGCAACTCATGTGCATGAATTTGTATATTAGGTGGTGTATATCTGTCCATATGGTGTAAGAAGGGTATAGTTGGGTACCTACCAACCTACCATTTTATCACAACACAATGTGTGGCACCATACAAATGTTGCCAAATGACAAAACATAATGTTGCCATGTGGCAATATATAATGTTACCATGTGGCAACATTCATATGGTGCCACATGTTAACATCAAATGATGCCACGTCATAAAAATAATAATTTATTGGTTATATTTTACTAGTAACATTTGACCACTGGTCAAAGGGTACTGGTCAAAAACTCCGGTCAAAAGCACCACCTTACGATTGGTGAAAAAAACCATCCTAGTCATATTGGACTTGTTAAAATCATCTTGTCATAGAAAACTAAAGGGTTTTTTTTATGCTTGTCCCTTTGGGGTTTCCTTTGACCAAAAAACTTGGTTTGTAAAACCTAGAATTCTAGTAGTGAAGTATGGCCACATGATGCAACACAAATGTCATTGAAATAAAATAACTCATTGTAAACTGGACATACATAAACATTGATGGAGATGTGTTGAGAATTCAAGTTCAACTAGTTAGGTTTCATTAGTTACTAGAGTAGGAAAGTAAATGGGTTACTTTCACAAGGTTGAATTACTTTCGTTACTTATTTTAGTTTGGTTATTTGTGGTTTGGTCTTTTAGTTAAATACCTTAGTGTTGATGGTTTGGTTCTCTTTTCTTCATTACACAAGTTTGTGTATTTCATGTGACAAAAACCTTGAAGAGTTCTTGATGTTGTGTTTTGTGTTGTGAACATTATGTTGTAGTTTCCTTTCAATAAAGATTTATGTTTGCACTTGAGTAGATCTCCTATTTGTTAACAAGATGATGGCAATAGACTGAGTTGATGACCTACTGATTAGAAAAGGCTAAAAATAAGGGCCAATAGTTATTTTAATACAAGCAAGTTGCTCCATCATCCTGGGCAACATATCTTGGGCAAGCTTCAAGCCCTTCAAAGAATCACCCAATGTTCTTTCACACTCATGAAAGTTAAAATCACATAAATGTTATCATCTTTAATTACTTGTAACTTCACCTTGGTTTGCAACATGTTATTTTCCTCATATCAAACATCTTGCTTCAATTCCTCAATGATTCTGTTGTAACACAACAATTGGGAACAACTAAACCCTAATTTATCATCAACTTAGAACATGGCAATGCTTGTAGATGGTCACCACCCATGGAAATTGATGAAAACAAATCATTTTCGGCTTCTTTGAGTTTTGCCTTCACATTATCAACCTCAATTCTTGCTTTAGTATGCATTACCAACTTAATATCCATAGTTAAACGAACACATCTTTGTTCACCTTCTTTTTGTATTAGGTCTTTTTACATCCCATTTATTTGTTCTTTCAACCCTAAAATGTAGGATTGCCTTGTGACTAAGAGATTAGAAACTTTTGAATCTTTTCTACATTACAAGGTGTAAGCATTTTTGATGAAGATAAACACAAACCAAATTTTAGTTGATTATGTGGCAAGTTATTATATGTAGAGTTGCCTTTTATCTTCACTTTCCAATAATGCAATGCATGCAACCTGGAATGCCCTCTTGGAGGTGGACGATGTAACCTTGAAACAATTGAATGGTTAACAGATTGTCTTCCCCCAACATCTCCAGCACATTTGGGGACAATAGGTACAATTGTTGCACCTATGGTTGATTGTAAAACATCACCTTGTTGTGAACTAGGTGGAAAAATAACTTGCTTCTCCTTTGTAACTTCCCTTGCAGCTTGTAGAAAAAAGATGTTTCTCATGGGTAGCAAGTGCATATGCTGCCCAGTTTAGTTTGATTCTATTGTTTTCCACAACCCAAGTGCACGCAAACTCCAAAATTAAAGTTTCATTCAAAACCTTTTTTTCCATACACACGTGTGTATAGGTCTACAATCACTTCTTGCACCTCACTGTCAATGTGTAGTTTGAATTTCCATCCATTTTTGTCAAACTTTTGACCAATAAACTTGCAATTTTCTTCTTTTGAAATGTCAACCTCCCCTAGGGTTTTGATTTCACAACATATTCCACGTAAACCTTGTTACAACACGAAATAATCCAAGTTGATTGTTGTATTTGCCTGAAAGCATCTAGACAAGATTCATTACATAAATGTAATATTAAAAAGAAATGCACATGAAATTCAAACCATCCCTTGAAATTTGCAAAAAAAATTAAACTTGAACATATTGTTATTTCCATGGTGGGTAAAATTACACTATGGTAAAAAATTTCCACAGAATGATATTGAAACTTGTAGACAACAAATTTGCAAAACACAAGTAAGGAATCGCACAAACAAAATTGTTGCTAATCGACAATGATCCAAAGCCCGCCACATGAAGAACATAAGAAGATGGCCATGGCGACAACTAGAAAGTTTTGAATGTCCTCAAGGAGTTTAGATGCTTAAACAAAATGGGGCGCTCAACAATTGTGGAAGCTCACAACAAGAATGCAAATCGACTATAATTTCTTCCAAATTGACTTTGGTTTTTTGCATCAAGTGACTCTAAAAGGTGACAAAATGTAGTTGAGGTGGACCAACGCTTCAAATTTAGGTTCATAAACCTAAGTTGCTTAAGGTGCAACAATAGGAAAAAAGGAAATTTTTTAAAATGGTAATGACTTTTTAAATAGTTATTTCTTAACCCATTCCTACAAGAAATCCCTAAGTGGTTCCTAGTGGGTCCACCCAATCATGCTTGCCCCCAACATGTATATATTTCCACAAAAATTTATTGTTTTGAAACATGAACTTCGATTGTGCATTGTAATCCTTGTTTCATTAACAAACCTAGTGAAAAATAAAAACTTAAAAAATCACAAGTAATTTACAATTTTGCTTGAGGAGAATGGGTTCAAGTTCAAAGAATAAGTTGCCACCCTAATTTCTAAATCTAGCTAGATTAGGACCCTAGCCCCTATGATTAGACTTAAAACTCAGATTTAGTTAAAAATCAATAAAACCCGTGAGTTCACTACTCCAAAATGTGGGTGCAGTTCACTAGTCCCTGTTCATTAGACTAATGAATTCACTGCTTCTTCACTAGTCCCCATTCATTACAACTAGTGAATTTACTCAAAATCTAATGAAATCACTTGGTTTACATGGACACTTTTTGTTATAGTGGTTGGAACCAAGGCTTGGTCTTGCTAGAGATGTGTTTTGTCAAGCTGGGTATGGGTTTGATTCTTGAAAAATCCTTTTGGATTTGGCCAAATCTAATAGTAGTTTTTGCTTAAGGTTGAACCACAAGGTCTAAATCTTAAAACTTGATCTAGATACAGACCCAAACCTAATCCAAAAACACATACCCAGCCAACACTAGAATAGACCCCCATATTTGTTTGTTGTGAATGTATCAAAACCCATTTGATGAAACCTTGGTAAACATCATAAAACAAATAACTAATCACATAATTTTTTACCCTAGAGTGTATGGATATTATTGAACTCATGTGATGGTATTGTGGAACATAATCTGGTAATTTGAATGCAAAATATATTGGTTTGTGGTCAATTCAATATGTTTCAACAACTCCTAAGATACATTGTTGGATGGGTTCATTTGTCCATATGTGATCAATATGAATACCATAAATTTTTGTGATTTCTTTAAACTGAAGTTCCATTGAATATTGGATCATAAAAAATTTAAATTCATTTGGATATATTGAGTTTTGGTTAAACATGTCAATGTTGGAATCACCCATTATTACGATTGGATAATATGTTGGCATTACATCCAAAAGTTTTTGAAGTTGATTTATGATTGTTGAAAATAATAATGTTGAAGGTTGATATATGGCTATTACATGTATAGCTTTTCTTATATTTGTATTGAATGTTGTTGTAATAAATTTAACTCCCAAAACGATAAATGTTTCATGTGATGATAATGTTATGAATTTGTCATGTATTACCATTGTGCCATTTGATGCATATACATTTATGTTTGGATGTTTTTTTGAATCAATATAAAAAATACTATTTGAGTTTGTGGATTGAAATGTGTTTCATTAAAACATAATATATGGGATGTTTTTGGATTATAATCAAAGAAAACATCATTTTTATGTAATGATAAGGATCTAGTGTTTAGAAAACAAATAAGAACATGTCAATGACAAAGTGTATGTGGTGTAAAAATTAGGACATCCCATCATGTAGTTGTTTGCAATTGATGCATTTCTATGGTAACACTTTGGGTCGATTTCGAAATTCTTCATTTACAAAGGTTGAAGGAGGTAAAGATTTTCTTTGTTCTTAATATGGGAAAATGTTACATGTTAAACCATGTTTATATATTCCATTAGGATCAAAAGTTAAGTAATCAAATGTTAATCCTTGTGTTTGACGTATAGTACGTCCTATGGCTAATTGAATAGGAAATTGCATCCTTCTTATAATATGAGTTGAATTTGAACCAATTTGGATATCTTTAAACATGGGTTCTATGGGTGTCCACATGGGATGTATTTTGTGTTAATAAAAGTGGGCATTTTTTATTCTTGTCAATTGACCACTTTTAGGGTTATTAAACAAAATCCAAATGATTTTTTTATGAATTAGGCAATTTACTTGAAGCTTGGAAAATCCCATTTACATCATTTACTAAACCATCATGCATTGAATAATTGTCAGCACAAAGTTCGACCAACATGTTTTTCTTTATTCAAATTTCTGAATGTATTCCGAGAGTGAAATCTAGATAATTTTGCAACTAAAATGATTTGGGACATGTGTATCATGATGTTTATCTTCTACATGAAATAAGTACACATCTTTAGATCACTTCGTAAAAAAGTTGATTCATTGTGGTTAAACCTTGCTTCATTTGTATAAAATAAATATATGGAAGTTTTGGATTTTTAGGTGGTGTACAAAAACATTGATTATTTATTATATTTATGTCAAATTGTGATTTTTTGGAAATTCAAAATTAGTTTAATATGTTAATGAATTGTTCATCACTTTGATGCATGACTTCTTTAAATTCATAACATTTGATCTTTCCCATCCAAAAATTTGGTGTTAGACTATCAATATTGTTCATATTGATTTTGAAAATTCCAGCATCATGAATAGGTTGAACTTGATAAAAGTCACCTATAATAATGACATCAAGATTTCCAAAAAAAAATTATGTGCACATGTTTAATTGATCTTAACCAAAGATTGGTGAATTTTAATATTCTTTTGCCTATTAAGAGATTTTATCCAACACCATCAATTGTAATTGATCATATTTCTTTATCAAACTATTTAACCGTTCTAACTTAAAGATGGCAAATCTTTACAATTAAGAGGAATAGAAAAACTTGAATGAATTTTGTTTCAATCAATGTTAAATGTTGCCTTACCAGTGTATGCCATGAATAATGTTTTCTTTCTAGAAGGAATATCTAATTGAAGATGTTTGTTGTAAAATCATAATAGACCTTAAATCAAAAACACTAACGTGAAAGTTTTACGTGTACTAGCACCTCCAATAATGAACAAGTGAAGTGGTTCATTTGGATTTTATTTTTTCTAAACATAACATCAACAAATATAAAAAGTTGTTCAATATTCATTTTTTGAAGCAATGAATGAAATTCATGGGTAGGCAAAATTTGATCTTGTGCACCAACATTATTTAAGTCAAGAATGGTGGACATACTTATACGTGGTGTAATAATATATTTAGTGTTGATGTTGTATGTTTCAATGTTAATACAATTAATGATTTCTTGGGGTGGAGAATGAACATTTGCATCAAAAAATTTAGTCATCCATATGTTTGTATAATTGTTTTTTGCCAAATTTTCAACTTGTGATTCTATGTTCGTTTAATTCATTATGTGCATGTTATCATTGTGAAAATAATATATAAATTTTTTTCGCACTAAATTAATTTATTGGAAGGTAATTTTTTCAATGATTTGACATCTTTTAATACAAATGCACGTTCTTGCAAAGGAAATGTGTTGATAAATTTAAATGTTCTAAATGCATGGTATAATGGAATAGACAATACTATGTATGTAGCTAGTTTTGCTAACATTTGTTGAACATTGAGAAATGTGTTCCCCATTTTTCAAATGCAAGTGTTTGTTCCAATTTTATTTTCATTACCATTAATAATTATGGCTTTTAATTCTTTTGTGATGGTTTTATCAATTTTTGTTAAATAAGATATACAATAACTCGTTGCTACATAAGGGTCAAGTATAAATTGAACATTCGTATTTGCTTGCCAAAGATTTCCAACATGAATACCAAATGAGTTTGTTCGTATGCCTTTACAAGATCTTTGTAAAAAGATTGTTGGTTTTTAATTTTCACTTTTAATGCATTTATCTATGTATTCGTTATCTATGGAAATTGATTCCAAGAATGTAGTGAATGACATAGTTAATGTTGTTTGTAGGTCTATTTTTTTAAGGTCATCAAAAAATATGTTATTAATTTCATTTAAACAATCTTTTCCAAATGGGATAAATTTCCAAGCAATATTGGTTCAATAATTTGTGTTTCTTCCATAGGGGCTATGGAAAATTAAAACTACAAATAATTTGATTTTTCTTTCTACAAGTTTTTTTGTGACGATGTCATTGAACCTCATAGAGTTTTGGAGTTAATTTATCACTATCACATGTAATATATTTATCCACAAAATTTTCAATTATTTTATTAAAGTCCAAACCATATGTTGGGGCATTTGCAACCCATAAAAGTCCATGATCATGTTCATTGAACCATGATCTTGAAATTTTGTAACAAAGAAAGTATCCAATAAAGGTTTTAAACTTATATCATCTTTCATGCGCAATTTTCGAAAACATTTCATGTGATGGCCATTGTAACGAACACATGTAATAGGATTAGATTGTATAAGATTTGCGATGTGTTTTGTTTTTAATTTATCAAATGGCATGTCAAATCCAAGTTTTTTACTATTAAAGTATACAAACTTTGTAACAAAGGAAGCCATTTACTCTCAACACTAATGAATGTAACAAAAAGTGTTGGGGGCCTAATTGACATATCATTGTAAATACATATTTTCTTATTCAATTTAAATAATCATGTGAAGTATGTATTCGTAGAAGATCTATGTATTTGAAATTTGAAGGTAATATACATCTAGGTTTGGTTTGTTAATGATTTCATGTGCTTGAAGTTGATGTCCAAGAAGTTTTGCTTTGCACACTCAAATCCAAGATGATGATATTACAAAATGGATCAATATTTTTATAGCTTTAAAAAATAAATTTGGTATGTGTGTGGCAAAATCATGGTTTTTATGCAAGAGTTCCCATTGAACAATTGTTTGATATGACATTTTAGTTCCTTGGTTGCTATGAGGTTGACCAAAAAATAATGTTGGAAAATTTAATTATTCACAATGAATGTCTTGGAAAAGATCCAATGGTTTGAAATCTTTGCCTAGTGCCACAGTTATAACATTTCAAAGTAATTGTAAATTTGTTCAGAAGATAATATGTTTTACACCATAATATTTGTTGATATATATTCTTATTCCTCTTCAAATCCATCTTCATTGTTGTTGTCACTTGGCACATCATTTGTTTCACAAAAAATGTTAATAAAATGGGTCTAACGAGACAATGTGAACATATCAAACCATGGATGGATTGAAATATTAAAATATTTATATAATGGTGTGTTAAGGAAATCATGCAAAGCTGTCATAATAAGGTTTGGATGTACATTACTTGTCAAATATGGAGATTTATATTCCATTCATCTTTTAAACAATAAACGAATAGTTGTTTCATCATGTGGAAGATGAAGGTAAAATTGATTAAGTGAAATTTACATTTGTTGGAACATTGATAATACTTCTTTTAATATTATATTGACCATAACCTTGGAGTTGCCAAATTTGAACAAAAGCCAAACATGGCGATATCAATCATTCTTCTAATTCATTAAATTTTTTCACAAAATCTATGAGGTCATTCAATTTAATGTTTGTTGGGACTAAAAGGTTTGGAGTTTTATTTTTTTGAGAAAATGAATAATAACTTTTACACAATAATGGTTTAATTTCATCAGTTGGAATATCAAGACAATATTTTTCAATGGTTGTTTTATATATTTTTACTACTTTTTTTTAAAAGCATAATTGATGACAAACACACACATGGGTGAATTAGTGTATCCTTAAGTTGTTCAAAATATTTAATTCGACGATCTAATGAATTTTTCATTGATTCCAAAAATATATCTTCAAATGTGTTGTGTTGAAGTAGTTTAATGGCATGTTACAATTAATCAAATTTGTGTTCAATTGATGAGAAGGAAGTTGTTGGGTTCATAATTCCGAATTATTAATGTTATTAGTATTAATATTTATATTTGTCATAAGTTGCATGTTGTCCAAAGAAAAGTTGGTAGTTTTTGCAACATTTTTTTAATTTTGTATAATGTGACATAAATGACGATAAACTTAGGTGAATTGTAATTGCAATATGGAATTGTTGACCAAAAAATTATTTGTTATATCTTTTAAAGTGGATAATGGACATGTAGTCATCAAATGCTTTAACTCATTGTCATGGATGGGTTGACAACGAAAATGTTTAGGTTTGTGAACATTTTCATGTGATGTTTGAGTTTTATGTTTTTGTGAGTGCATAACATCATTAATGTCATGCAAAGACAAAGATTTTTTTTCCCATGTTGAACACATTTTGTTATTGGTTTGGTGTCATGTTCCATGTGTGTTAATTCTAACATGTTTTGATCATCCAATTATGAAATATTATGAAAAATGATTAGTTCATAATGGCCTTTTATAGGATTAAATATTTTTTCATGGTAAAGTGATTGTAATGGACTATTTGTTATAAAATCGTCACTAGCACATAAACATATCATACAATTTGTTTTTGACCACACATAAATAGGCCTTCATAAATAATCTACCAAACAAAATATTGCACGATTGTCACCCCACAAACCCCCATATTTTGCACTTATGGCCATCTTGTCCACATAGGTTTACAAGGAATGGATGCCATGATCTTTGTGTAATTAAAAAACATCAAAATGGATATTGATGATTTCTTGGAATACATGAGCAGGTTGTTGAAGAGATTATGCAAAGTGGGCCATACGTTAGGAATGAAATTGGGGTGGGGTTTGTGAATAATGAAGTAAAAATGACACTAAATCAAACAAACAATCAGGATAATTTTGAACTTGTTGAAGATGTTGCACATTAAACACAATGTCAATAATCATGTTGAGACAAATGATAAAAATATTTGTTGAAACCAATAGAAACACATATGTGGATTAAAGCAATGATTGATGAAACAATAGTCAACAACTTTACATCGCCCTTGTTACTACTCACAATGTTTTTCATAATGCAAAATTTAAGACCTCCTTTGTAGAATTGTTTAATCAAGTTATGAAATTCGGCTTGGAATATGGTGGCAAAACTCATTTACATTAATCACAAATATGAAAGATTATTTGTTGAAAAAAAAAAAGTAATAAAACTTGACAAAGTAATATATATATTCACAATTTGAATGTCTTTTAGGGAGGTTCCATTAGTAACCAATAATTCAAATTTGCCATCAATCTCACCACACACACCAATGATAACAAATGCAATGGCCATTGTTGCAAAAGGTCGCAACTTGTGTCAACCAAAATTGTCGGTTATGTGTTTGGGATGAAAAAACAATTTGACAAAAGGGTCAAAAGGAGGGATGATTGTCACTTTAGTGGCTATAGAAAGCTCAATGGTCTAGTCCGAATTTCCTTTGTCATAGTCAGATTTGGCTTTGACAAAAAAATTTCTCCAACCAAATAAAATTGCCTTTCTTGATCAACTTAGAATGTGTCTTTATCAAAGCACTTTTGATGTTGATAATGATTATGGTGGTACCCACAAAATCAATGACATTTGCATGGAAGGAAGAATAAGCAATAAATTTGGTTGGGGATCCAAAGAGGGAATAATTGCCATATACACTTAAAACAAGATAATCAAAGGTAACATTACGAATTGTGTGATCAATATCTTCAACAAACACAGTTGGTTGTTCATTTCGTTTTGCCATCAAAGCCAGTTGGAGTAAAACTTGATAATCTGAACACAACATAATGAAAAATATATATAAGAAAAAAAACAATGAAAAGATTAAACTTGCTACGTAAAATTAATGAATGTAAAACAAGTTAGTAGATGCATAAAAACGTTTGACACATTCAAAACAATGATGAAGAAGATGATAAGTAATGAAAATTTAGTTCAAAAACAAATCATCATAAAAAGAAAAACAAGGTAGAGAGACATACATTTGATAGTGCATTTAATAATTAAAAACTGCCAAAAATGCTTTTAATGCCATCAATGTTGAAGGAATGTTTTTTAGGCCTCTCCATCAAGATTTCCAATCGCAATTAGCCCAAAACCTTGGTGTTAGTGTAACAACTGGCAAAAAAAAAAGGTGGACAAATCGATCAAATTTCAGTCGTCACCTTTGAAATTAAGGTTTTCGGCCCAAAACCCTAGTTGTAAGGCAATGACCAGGGAAAAAAAAAGGTGCACATGTCGACTGACTTTTAGTCACCACTGGTCCAAAACCTTGGTCACAATTTTAAAAATAAAATAAAATAGATAGGTCAACGAAATTTCAGTTACCATCAATCCAAAACCTTGGTTGCAATCCAACGACTGCACACACAATGGACAAGTTGACTAAGTTTTCATCATCACAAGTCCAAAACCCTGGTCACAATGCTACAATTGAATTTTTTTTAAAAATATATATTTTATTTATAATTTACATATTTGTGTTAATTGAAATGCTTTCAAAAAATAAAAGGACAAAACAAACTACATGCCATTGCATAGTCTCTCCCTTTAAGGCCAGAGCCAACAAAGGGGGAAAGGAAGAACAAAGAGAAAGGACCCAACTTGGTCCCTTATAAAAGGACTTGATCCCTTGTAAAAACTTCCACATCAACTTGGTACTTATCCCAAAGATTATTGTGAACTTATTATACTATTCTTTTTAGGGTGCATTCACACTTGATGTTAGTGACTCTAGTGTTGACACCATGCTAGCCATTTAGGACTTAAACCTAGTTATCAGGAAAATTTTATGTTAAACTAACATTCAATTAACATTAAGCTATCATCCATTTAACATTGGGTGCCACCTAGGATGCCACCTAAATTTTCATTTAACATTGACTTAACATCAAGTGTGAATGCACCATTAGTATAATATGTTTATTGATAAATGTGTAATGATTTGTCACTGATTTCCTAGTGTATTTGGAGGGCTCCTTAAATCCATAATCTTCCCTCTTGACACAGGAGGTCATCTTACATCTGGGGATGGGGTCTCACATTAAGGGCCTGCCCTTTTTTCTTTGCATGAATGAGCAGGGTCTTGGCTGTTAGACATGGAAAAAATCTCTGACAGGTCATTACGCACGATAATGCCCCTCAGACAGGGCGTTTCCAGAATTCAGCCCTGCCCTTATAGGCTTATTCTGTTAATGCCCATGTCCGCGGGCCTTAGCTACCACAGTTTGTCTTCCACTAAGCAGGGCAGGGCAGGGCAGGGCTTTTTTCCAATTTTCTGATGCAGTTGAAGTGACAATCACCCATAAGAAGATTTAGCCAGATTTGGCAATGATAAAAAATATGAAAAATAAAATAAAATCCAGCATCCTTCTTTATTTTTGGCTACTACAACTTAGAATAGAATCTGGCAATTGATAAGTGAAAATTGAGATTGTTTGAAATTTGGTCACTAAAAAACTAAAAAACAATAAAATTTCGCCAATTTGAAGGAAAAAAATCATGATTTGTTTCGCCCAAAAAAAAAAAAAGCCCCCCTCTCACTAGGGCACTGATATGGATATAATTTCTATGAAAATTAGCACTAGCTAGATTCAAGCATTTATTATGTATTTCTTAATATTACTAGTTTGCACTTGGTTGACAAAAAACATTCTGGAGCATTAATGTGCACATTTGGTGATGTACCTATGTATAAAAAAGGATTATCTTTAATGTTAGGGGCGCAATTGCCTGCACAAAGAAAAGGGGGAAACAACAACATTTGATAGACCCACTTACATAGAGTGTAAATTGTAACAAACTCCCTCCCTATTATAAATGAAACAGAAACAAGGGGTTGTGTCACACTGTGGTCTTGCCATTTACAATAAAAAGGTATCTAAAGGCAAAAGAAGAAGAATTATGGAAACTCAAATATTTCACCATGCAAAAATATAATCTTCCAAAAAACCTCTAAAAGAAACCAAAAGCCTTCCAAGATACTAAAACACTGTAACTAATCTTAAGTTTCAACACAAGCCAAAATATCATGTTTCAAAAATCCTCATATAAAAATAGACCTATTATTATTATTATTACCTAGGGGCCAAAATCCCTTAAGCTACTATATTCTATAATGAATCTAAACACAATATCCTTCACTTGGCAGGCGAGGCCAATAAACACAACTTCCAAATGATGTAGTCCCCAAAAGAAAATAGACTGAAAATGCATTGGACAAATCCTCCTTTGTGGATGCATGCATGCACACATCCATTTGATTTCATATTCCATATTTGATATCCATTGGATGCCTTACATGTATGCATCCATTCATCCAGCCATTTTCCAACACATTTGGATATGCTCCTAACTGTTTATAAACCCAGGGTTTTTTTTTTTTTTTTTTTTTCCCAATTTTTTGA
>Ga0116231_10000201_pt1 | contig 87810 bp, 43 predicted proteins | sample S1TSphgellanicum_2_FD_89695 | JGI IMG/M metagenome (GOLD analysis project Ga0116231, IMG submission 89695) | Host-associated microbial communities from peat moss isolated from Minnesota, USA - S1T2_Fd - Sphagnum magellanicum MG | ecosystem: Host-associated > Plants > Peat moss > Unclassified...
AACAAAAAAAAAATTGACCCAAAAATATATAATTTTCTCCACAAGATTATCAATTCACAAACCGTAAAAAACATTTTTCTGAAAAAAAAAAAAAAAAAAAATGGAAAAATTAAAAAAACCCTATAACTTTACCTACCTAGGTGGTATAACGAACAATTCCAACAATGGGTATTTGAGAACCAACCCTTATTTATAACCATCGGTTATTACACCCAAAAAAAAACTGTGTACTTTGATAATCAGAGGGTATTGAATCATCAAGCATATTTTATTAATCAAAACGAATTTTTAATTAATTGATTAATTAACAAACATTTGTTGAAGCTTCCAAGTTCCTACCATAAAAAAAAAAAAAAATTATTATTTGTGTTGAAATCTTTATAATTATTATGAAATTAAAAATCTGCAAATTTTCAAGAGTCAGGTTTTAATTGCAAATCTTAAAGTTTAGAACCTTAAAATTGAGACAATTTAGACCCACTGGACTATCCCATAAACATAACAAAAATGTGTTTATTATTATTTTATCATTATTACATGACGAAATTTTCAGAATTAAAAAATCAATTGTCAAAGTTAAGTTTTGAAATTTAATTAATTATTTGGTAGTTTGTTGTTGAATCCGATTAGGGAGTAGAGTAATAAATGAGAGTTAGGATGTGGCTTGGCTCTTTTATAATGTAATTGAACATTCTTATTTAAAGAAGGTTATTTTTAATTGAAAAATAAAAATATAATTAATATAAGATATATCTTAATCCACTATATATATAGCATATGTATTAAAAATTTAAGCATTAATTAGTAGTAGGTTCAATTATTAGATGAAAAAGCTATTAACTCAAGAATTACTGTATTTTTTCAAATTTTACATTCTATGCTTATTATCATTGGAAGCTTTGTTTGATTGTTGATTCCCTTGAAAAATAAATATTTTGTTTTATGATAATAATTGTATTTTGATTCATTTATTTTTATTTCATTTCCATTTCTCATTCATAATTTTAATATACAATTTACTTTTTAATTTATGGAACGATCAGTATCAAGTTCATACATCCTTGTGAATTGTTTCACAAGGTTTATGAAACAATGGGCATTGAATCACAACAAATCATCAACCAAATCAACATGATGTGCAAAGTTAAAAATGCCATAACATATTTATCAAACCTCATCATATACATAAGGGGTCAAGAATATTTTTTATTTATTTTTATTATGATCATGTGAAGTGTTTACACATGCAATCTTGATTTCCTTTTCAGCTCCATGCTTACTAAAATAAAAAATAAAAATATAAGAGGACTAAAATATGTGCATATTAAAAAATTAGATGATACTAGGACATGAAATCAATCACTCCAAATGAGGAATGCATGTTTGAGTTAGAGGAAATAAGAGGTCACAAATTGTCAATAAATGTTGTTGAAATGGAAGATCACAATTGTCTACAAAGGCCATAACTTTGAGAAGCAAAGAGTGATGGTTTAGCACAAACCTTGATGCAAGGGTGAGACAATAAGGGCTAAATTTTCTAGGAATGTTGTTGAAGCAATGCGAGTTGATGACATGAGACCATTTGAAAACTTGAACCAAAACAAGGTCAAATGATAAGAGGCTAAGCATGAAATCTGAGATAAAGAGTATGCATTGAAAAAATGAGATCTTCAAAGTTGATAAGGAAACCACATAAGGACCAAACTACACATTTGTGAGGTTATACAAAAAGAACTAGGGTTTGAAGATGGGAAGTTAAGAATTCGAAAAAGGTCTCGAATACGGGTGTGATGGACTATGGTGGAATAGACAAGAAGGAAACTGAGTTGTTACAATTTGGACTCTCGAAAATGGACAATGGGAAACAATGGCCCCCCTCCTTAATGGGTGCCATTGAGGATAGGATGATATTGTAGTACCTGTATTTTTGAACATAAATTAAATTATTTAAAATTTAAAATCAAAATTAAAATATGAAAGGTGAAGAAAAAAAAACTCACACCAATCCAATCCCTTCATCTACACATGAGAATAAATTGACCATTTCAAATCAGCATTGGGTATTATTATACATGCATGTCTACTGTCTTAGGGCAATAATAAATTTTTATAACATAAGAGGCAACAACAATACAAACAAATTAATCAATCAAGATTTGATTTCATTATAATTTTTGTGATTAAATCTTCATCAACACCTTATTGAAGTTTTTAAGGTAACATCAAATTAATTTTAAACATTTATATCTCAAAAGCGAATTTGATATTAAAATTTTAATTTATTTTAAAACTGATGTGTTTTATTTTAATCAATTCTTGCATAATCTTTCAAATTCAATTTTTTAATAATCTGATTTTTGTAAGATTTAAAGGAATTAAAGTTAAATATTTTAATGTTTATCAAAAAAAAATCATTAAAAAATTAATCTTATGAATTTTATTTTTTTACATTTTATAGTGATATGAAACCTCGTGATACAAAAAGGCAAGTGACAACCCAAATAAATACAATGATATAGAGACATGATTAAATCAGTTATCCAGCATTTATATTTTGAGAAAAAACTCAACAAGTAGATGAGTAGACTTCAAAACAACCCATCAATTCGATGGGTGCACCCAAAATCTACACATGCACAGTCCATCAACTTGGGGCAATTACCGGAAAAAAGAAAGGATGTTTACTCTTTCTCAACTAAGCACAAACAACTAATGTTGAAATGTTGAAATTTTCAAAAATAAAATAAAATTGCCAGGTAATTGTTTTTTTGAGGGAACATAGAGAATATTCAAAAATATTATGAAATATTTAAATTTTCAACAAAGAATCTTCAAAATAAAATAATTATTTGACACTGAAATGTTGAACTTGCCATGTATTTGAATGGTACTCACCTAGTTGGAAGGAATGCTTTTCTTTCAGGGAATGCAAAACAAATTTCAGCAAAAAAACATTTCTTGATGTAAGTAGAGGCCTTCACAGCAAGGATTCTCTGGCTTGGCATAGGCTTTAACTCCTCTGGGATGTTACAATTAGTTTGTTTTGGTGATCAAATTAGGTTATTGAGTTTCCATATGATTGTCACTTTTTTGCATGTTAGGACCAGTGTTGTGACTGGAATACCTTTTCAGTTTTGGCAATATATATATATATATATATATAATTTTTTTTAAATGCAAAACTTTTGAAAAATTAAGGTCTCTTCCTGCTGAAATTTTTTTAAACTATTATTTATTGATGCCGAAATTTCATACGATTCAAGAAGTTGTTACATGATAGTTTTAGGGTTTTAGAATGTATATTATTATTGCATGTACTTTAAATGATTTCAGGCCGTTGCTAAATATTTTTTAATTTAAATAAAGTTTTGCCAAAAATTCAAATTTTCAAAAATGCTGAAATCAAAATTTCAAAATAAAATAATTATTTATTTGACAATGAGATGCCGAACTTGAAAAGGTACTACAGTAATTAGAGGGCATGTTATATATCTATACAAACGAAGGAAGGAAAGTTGTTTGTTTTTTGTTTGTCACATTGAGATCTTCCTTCCAAACCATCGTGCCTTTTGTTGCACTCTTGGTATCATTGGAAAGCCCTTTGATGATCAAGTAGTGGTGCACTTAGTTGGGTTTCATAACATTTCAAACTTACAATGAAGAAGAAGAAAATAAATTGTAGTGGAATTTGAGTGTGATCTTGGTATTGGTGGAAAGCCCTCCATCCATGAGAGTAGGATTTAATGAAGGCAAATTTGGAAAATTTTAGACCTAAAGCACATTTATTAGGAGCTATTGGAATTTTGAGTAGTTTTTGTTATTATTATAATTCAATTACATTATTAAAAAATCATTTTAAAAGGAAAAATTAGTTGGGTAACCAGTTCGGTGCACTTGAACCAAGCCAACAAGAAAGGCTACACTAATTTCTATGAATATCCATAAAAAGAAAAGAAAAAGCAAAAGCAAGGATCTTATGTCTCCTCCTAGAGAATGTAATGTAATGTGAGGGGGAATTCTGCCCTAATTGTATGCATAAGATCCTTCCCACTCTTAAAGAATTAGACGTAAAGAAATAAAAGAATCATCCAAGTCACACCACATGATCTACCTATCTTTAGGTTGACGATAGCACTAGCCTCATCATCCTTACAAGAAGAAGGGTATAAAGCCCGTGGGTGGGGAACATTGTTCCCCAAAATGCCGGGCTCCACTTGGGTACCACCTCATCATAGGCCCCTTATTCTCGCAATGCCCTCACCCATGGACATCATTACCCACACATTTAAAAAAATTAAAAAATTAAAAAATAAATTTTCCTTGGAAGTTAACATAATATTGTTCATTATTTTATTTTTATTTATTTATTAAATAATTAATTTTATTAATTTATTTATTTATTCCATTGGAAGTTATAACATAATTGGTAATGTTCTTGATTGAGTTATCAAACCTTGTCCACAAAACACAAAAAACACATGAAAGAGAGAGGAGGAGGAGACCAGGCAAAAAACCCATTTCTTAGAACAGTAACAGATTTCATCCAATTGGCCCACGGATGATGGATGAATGGATGGATATTTTGATGGTTAATTGGATGGATGATTGGATGGCATCTTCAAGTGGAGCTGGGTTTTATAAAAGTGCGTTTGGATGTTTTTTTTAATTTGGGCGTTTTTTTTTTTAATGTTGCCCTCTTCTTCATCCTCCTCCTCCTGCTGTTATTACAGAACTAAGTTTCATCCATTTTTGGTTCTGTTACTTTAAGGCTGCCGGATAGGGGTAGGGTCTGGTGTACCAATTTTACTCCTGTTCACACTAATAATGCAAACCAACTAATCTACGACACCCAAGAACAGTCTACCCAAGTGCCACATCTCCTTTTACACTAGTACCATACCCAATCATTAATTTCCTGTTTACACTGACTCACCGCCAAAGGTATATTTTACTCCTGTTCACACTAACCAAACACACCTATCCAATATTCCTATTTACAATAACATACCGCCAAGGTATATTTTACTCCTGTTCACACTAACCAAACATACCTAACCAATATTCCTATTTACACTGACACACCGCCAAGGTGGTATTAGGTTACTCCTGTTCACACCAACGAAACACACATAACCATCATTCCTCTTCACTGACATACCCTAAGTTATGTTTACTCCTGTTTCACACGAACCAAACACACGGAAGTAACATTCCTATTTACACTGTAACACACTAAGGTATATGACTCCTGTTCACACTGACACCCAAACAAATACTGCTCCTGTTCGCACTGACACACCTACCGCTGACAAGCCTCGCTTGTATGAATAGGGTTAGGAGCGCAGAAGCGGAGAGAGACGCCCAGAAAGAGAGAGAGAAGCAAAAGCGAGAGAGGAGCGAGGGAAGAAGAAGAAGAAGAAGAGGAGTGGTTCGAGAAGAGCAACCATAACAGAAGAAAAGGGGGTTGGGAATACAAACCACCTTTTTCTTTTCATCGCCCCTGTCGTTGTTTCTTCTTCAGCTTCCCCTCTCCTCTTCACATACTTTGGCTACCACCCACCTACCCACCCACCAATCCGCCCATGGCAGTTGCCATCAACACAATCATCATCATTACCTTCTTCTTCTTCTTCTTCATCTCCTTCTCTTCTTCTACATGATCCATGCATGTGGTTATTCTTTTTTGTCTTCTTTCTTTATCTCCTTCTCAAGTCCTAGAATAGCAAGTGTGTGTTGGAACACATCCCCTCACTCCACTTCTTCCTCCCTCCTTCCCTCCCTCTCTCTCTCTTCTCTCTTGTGTTTTTCTTTTCCCCCCCAATCATTTGTGTTTGTTTTATTGGGTGGCCCTCTGTGATGATGGATTTGTCTTTTTGATTTTTCTGTCTTCTTCAGCCCTTCCGCTGTGTTTGTATGTTTTTCTGTCGTTGTTTTTCTTTTCTTATTCTATTTATTCCTGACCCTTCGTAATCTTCTCTTAAATCTTCGCATCCACTTCTCATAACACCCTTTTTTTTTTTCGGTTTTTGTTGTGGGTTTTGTGGGATTTCTGTTATTTTTTTCTTTTGGGTTTCCATTGGCTTTCGAGTAGGCGAGGGGCTCTTTCTTCCTTTGGTGTGTACGGCGGAGCCTGGGACGAGGAGGAGGAGGAGACTGAGACTGCGGGGTTCCTTATTGACATGTGGGAGAGTTGGTGGAGGAGGTAAAGAGGGAGGCAAAAAGTGTGGGTGTCTTCTTTTTGCTACTTTCTTATGTTCTCGGATTCCAGTGTGCGTTCTTTGCATGTCCTCCACTTGCAGGTTTCTCTGGCTGGCTATGGAGATCCGGCTTGCTGAGTCGGTACGTTTGTTTTCATTTTTGTTACAATCCTTGGAGGTTATGAATCAGATTGTGGGCACAAGTATATACAGGAGGCCTAAAAAAGAAACCAACCACAATATTTAATTTTTCTTTTTTTTACTTGAAGTGGGCATCTATCTTCCTGCATAAAGAAGAAGCAGACCCTCATGTTCAAATCCCATAGACCCATCATGTTCAAAATCACACAGAACTCAGAAGAAAGATGGATTTTGCTCCACATTTTGAAACCCCAAGTCATTTGCTCACTTTCTGTTTTGTTCAAGATTAACTGCAAAAGTGTGGAATTCAAAAAGATGCAAATCCAACAACCCCGGATGTAATATGAAAACCCCAGAAAAAAAACCACATAGGATTGTGTCTATTCCTCTTTGAAGCTTTCATTTGGCTTGATATTCTTTTTTCATCTTCAAAAGCTTCATTTGTCTTTTTCTTGTTTAAAGCTTCATTTGAGTTTCTATATATATGTATATACTTTATTCAAGATGATGGATAAGGGAAGGAAAAAAGCCATGCAATGTTGCTTTAGGTTGTCGGGTTTTTAAAGAATATGACAATGATGATGCAGGAGAATGAATGTTGCACCCAAAGAGAATTGGTATTCCTTTGAGGAATGGAGAGCCAATAACAGACATGGGTGGGCCTTGTCGAAATGTGGGCTCAAGAGATGGGGGTCCAATTGATGAGAAAGCTGCTGCCAAGAGCTTGGCTTTGTACTGCAAACCAGTTGAACTCTACAACATCATTCGATCACGCTTCTCTCAACGTGTAAACTATCCATCTAGCAACCCCCCTTTCACTAGTATTCAGTTTCTTGTTCTTACTTTCTTGCCCTTGCCTGGCTTCCATTTGCTATGATACTGCCATGCTGCCAACCCTAAACCTTAAACCCTAAAATGTTGTCACTGTGTATCAGTTATTTGGCAAGTATCGTTTATCTTCCAAGGGGTTGTTTCATTTCTGTTAATTAGGTGTCCTCAAGTGCTATCTTTGGCCATGGTATCATCAACCCTAAATCTGTGTCGATTGGTCTTTTGACTTTTAGCTTGTGGGTGTTTGTATTTGCAGCCAGTGTTTCTTCAGCGATGTCTCAATTACAAGATATGTGCACTGCGACAAAGGCGGTAGGCATCTCTTTTCCCCCACCACATTTCTGGATCTTGTGGAAGAATTTAACATAGAATTGTAAAACTTGGTGCTCATGAGGGCTTTACTTTGCTTGGAGCAGGCTTCAAGTTACAGTCCAGATGAAGCGGTTTCTTGATCCAGTGGGACTCAATTTGTGGACAAATGACAAGTTATGCATTGATCCAGGGCCAAGCATGACAGCACGACATCACTATCTACCTGTCTTTGTGATGGTGACCAGCCAGATGTGCTTCCCGCAAGAAGTATGATTCTCCATTCTATTTATGTTTTGCACAGTTATTTGTCAGGGATTTTTATTTTTTTTTGCCAACCACCCAATGGTTGATAGAGACTGTGTGACTTGGAATATCCTTCAGTGAGGCTCTCATCTGTTCATAACTGATCCTCTGTACTAACAAAGGGGTTCTGTATTTGCCAAAACCAAGATGCTACATTGCCACTTGCAGCAGTCTGGGCACCCCTAAATTGGCAACTCCTGTGGTTTTTGATTCCATTCAATGATGGGAGTAGCACTAAAATTGGAGATTTTCTGCCAGTTTCAAAATCTCATGAAATCTTTTCAATTGTTTTCTCAACAATTTTGTCAGAATTCAGGGCTTTGGCATGGTTAAAAAATGCTACTCAGCAATTTTGCAAAATTGGATGGCAGGTGTATTCATTGAGCAAAACTGTCAAAGTATCACGGGTGCCAATATTGGACTCCAAGCTTCTTAGTGCTCCGATTACCTTCCTTTTGCCAGAGCTGCAGAAGCTAGTCCTGAAGGCAAAGAATGGCGATCTTATTTTAATCTTTGCATTTGGTACTACTCTCCTTTACACAAAGTGTTGAGCCATGATAGATGATTTTTCTTCTTGCTTTTACGTTCCTACTTAGAGTGAGAAAAATGCAGAAATATCAGAGTTTTGACTATAACTATGATGGAACTCCAAATTTTGCAGTAGGGTGTATCCTATTTACAATCTTTGGATTTACGTGGGGCTTTTGATTCCAAATCTGAACTCTGTTTCTTATGCCTACAGTGGATCCAGCAAATGTTCTTGATGCAGCCACACAACAAGTACGAGCATTAGGTGAAACCAGTAACCATAATTCTGGCCTCATTGTCTGTTTAAGCTTTTGCATTGTTCACTGTGTTCCTTTTTTTTGTGTGTGTGAAACAGTGAGTCCCAAGTGTGATTTTAGGATTTGGGGCCAATGTATTATTGCAAAGGGCTACCTGGATGTGTCCCTTTGCATGAACAGAGAAATTTGAAAGAATGAGAATTTTTGGGAGGAAGGGAATTGTTGCCAGATGCTATATGGCTTCTGTCTGATTCACATTGAGCTATCTGATTGCAATTGTGTTGAGGGTTAGTAGAGTTGATGGTCTGTGTCTGCTTCCTGTTTTATTGAAAAGCAGGAGGATTTTGTCACTGAGTGATGTGTTCACTTTTCAGCGGATTGCAGTGGCCAAGTGGTGTGGGGGAAGCTGAGCATGGCATCTCTTTGCAATCACTTGCTGAAAAATGCTAATGGCGGAACATCACTGTTTACACTCAATGGGCTCCCTGTTGAGGCTGTGTCATGTCCAGATTTTGCACAAGGCAAGCTGCAGGTATACTGCTTCACAGGTTTTGTGATAAAATGAGTTGAGTTCTGTCCTGGACAACCCACCGAGATAAAGGTTTTCAGGGTTGAATGCCATAAGATCAACCAGATAGGTCTTGGAATAAATATGATAATTCATGATGTGTCCAGATCGATTCATGCTATCTCTAGACTTGTAATGTTAGTCCTGTAGGTATCCTGGTCTTTTTCTTTGTTGTGTTTTGTTGGGTTTTGTGAAGTGGATTGGAACTTTTTGTTTTGCTAATCCTTGGGTTTGATGGGTTGGTAGCATGCTGATACAGCAATGGGACCAGTAATCAAAATGACACCTTTCCGGGACACACCTATACGAAATGTGGTCTGTATCTAGCCTCCTCCTGTCCATCCTTTCAATCCGCACAAGTCAATGCCATGTTGAAACATTGACTTTCAGGCTTTATCCTCTATCATGTGAACAGGAAGTCTGCATTTTGTGATTGTTTCTTGTACACTTGTTTCTGGTTAGATTGATGAGTTTGAAAACTTGTTGTTCTGATGCAGATTAGGTTGCAAGTGCATGTTGTTTGCAAAGAATTTGGAAATAGTGCTTCATCTGCTCAGGCAGATAGTGGAGCCCATGCTAAGCTTCCATATGCTGTTCCCTTGGAAAACTCCAGGTATTGTGAAATTCATGAGGTGTACAAAATATCAGGTGAAGATTCTGTACTGTATTTTCTTTTGCAACTTGGGATGCTCTTCAAACCAGACAGCAGCACCATTTATGCTAGAAGCTCTTTTGTGTGGTTGGGGAATTTTATGGTACAGAAACCACAGAGGCAATGTGGAGTTCCACTACCTTTACTACTCAAATCGTTGTGAAAAAACTGAAGGTATGCTCCTGCCCATCTCCTTGTAACTCCCTCTATTCCCTCCAAGATTATATTTTGTCTTCTTTGTTAACCCATCTGTTAAACTGCCATTGTGTGGAATGGGTCTGCAGTAACAGAGGAATTTTCATGTCCCTTCTGTTTGGTTCGGTGCTTCTCCTTCAAGGTTAGTGGCCACTGGCATGAACACATTCTTTGGCTCGCTGTATTCTCATGTAACTAGTGATCATTTGCTCAATTTCCTCATGGAAGTGGCCTCTAGACATATCCATCAGTTGCATTCCCTGCAGATGTAATTTAGCTGCTAAATAACTGAAGTTGCATCAGGCTAATTTCAATACAGGAGTGTGAACAGATAGGTCTAGAAGAACTTCTGGACATTTGTTGCTCATTTTCAACAGCACCAATGCCTTAATATCATGCATCACTCAACTGTTCTTCCTCAACTTTGGATGCAGGGCTTACGCTGTCATCTGAACTGTACCCATGACCTATTTAATTTTGAATATTTGGTATGTCACACATGCTCAAATGTCATGTGCACTGATTATCAGAGCTCTTTTCTTGTGGACATGGTTTGTTTCTAGTTTGCACAATGTCACCACTTTCTTTTATCTCTTTTCATCTTACAAATATTTTTAGCGCCTTTAGGATGTGACTATAACTCTGCTAGTTTCTGGAATTTTGGCGGTTGGCCAGCCTGCTGCAGAAACACAAATTGTAAACGTGACATGCCGGACAGACCTGCTAGGGCCTGAGGTGAAATTGAATCCATCTATCTATTCCCAATTCCTGCAGCCTACTCCATTTGAGTTTTTATGAGTTTTAGGATTTGCATTTTGTGGTGAGACAAAGACTATCATTCCTGTTTTCCATAGCACCCTACCCAGTACAACCATGTATTTGAGCTTCTTGGCCCACAGAGACACATTGTTATGTAGGTCTGGTGGACCTATTTAGCCTGCATTGTGGGCTCTAGATTCGAAAGGAACAGCCTTGATGGTCATGTTCATTTAGCACTTCCTGATAGTAGTTGTTTGTGACTTCTGAAAGCCAACCACAATCTCCTCATTTGGTCAAACCTGTGTTTTGATGTTTGAAATGAATCCTGAAACTGGTGTTCTGTTCTGTTTCATGGCATTTACTGATTCAGTTTTTGATATGTGAAAGGTTTTTTAGGACACATTTATAGATTAACTGAAATATGACTTCTGTTTACAGAGTGTTAGATTCTCCTTCTCATATGTTAATTTTTTTGAATGCAGGGTAACATTCGGGAATTAGAACCTGATTTACGGACTAGAAACTGGATGTTTTGGTAAGTAACTTCACAAGTTCGTCTTTTGATGCAGTTTTGTACACAAGAGCATTCTGGCATTTGCTATTGTCAAGGATGCCAGGTTTTGGATCTGACCCATTAGTGCAACTCTTAAATCTCACTCATTATTTATCCAAGGATTGTTTGTTCATGGACATGGTGCATAAATTAAGGGGTGAGAAGGCATTTTCATGGTTTGGAGAATTCAATGGTTGTGTGTCGTAGGTCACGCAGTGGTCCTCTTCGGCGTGGTTCCAAGAGCAATCCACTGAGGGGTGATGGAGGATACCTACCGGGTCAAATTGGCCGAGACCTTGTGGATGGGAGTAGTAGGAACCCAGAGCCACTGGTTGCAAGGGACCGAAACATTCCTTTGAATCGTTTAGCCTTGGATGCTTCTGGACAGAAGCCCCAAAAGCCTAGGATTAGAGGTGAGAAGACAAAAGAAAGGGATGGGTTTGTAGCACTTACAGAGACTGAGAAGATTGTTCTTTCAGTGAAGCGGCAGCGACTTGAATCCCGTTCTAGTGATGCAAGAAGAGGTCAGGCTCGTGAAGACGAGTCACCCCCAATTGATGCCCATGGGCAGGTTGCAACAGCTGGTGCTCCTTTTGATGAACTTGGACTTCCATCCGCTCCACCAGTCCGAATCCGTGCTGAAAAAACCCGACAAGCAACTCCCGAAGCTGCTGAAGCTCGCAAGTATGCTACAGAAAATATTCTTCTCCTCTTTGCCTTCCATAATCTTCATGTCTCTTTTTTCTTGGTAGAATATGAAGTTGAGGGTTTTCTGGTCATTCTCTCTGTGGTGACATTGGTATTTTCTGGTCATCCTCACACATTCATGCTGGGCTGGCTTATGGTAGATTGATTCCTGAGTAGACCACATTCTGATGGAACTGATGAATGCAAAGTTATAATTTTTACTGATAAGCTGTATGCATTCTTTGTGCAAAAACAGCCGGCTTCAACTCCTAAAACGGCCTTTCTACCACTCTCATACAGGACAGGTAATTGGTCATTTTTTATCTCATCTGATACTTGACCTTTCTGCAGATTCAGTTTTCAATCTGAAAGTTGTCAATCTGGAATTTAGCACATTGATTGTCTAGGCAGCCTCTCTTCCAGAATTCATGGAAGGGCTCTCCAGGATACATGCATCTCTTTTCATGTACACTGTCAGGATCTACAGATATGGAATGTTTTTTGTTGGTGCACCTTATATGATGCTGAAGATCAGAAGTCCAGCTTCATGGTGTTGAATGCATTTTTTGCTTCCTTCAACCATTCTCCCTAAATCCTAAACCTTAAACCTTAAGCCCTAATCCCTAAACCCTGTTCTATATCCAGAAATCTAGGATTTGATGTACACATGAGTAGAACCTTCACCAACAAGATTAAACTTTTCTCTGGCAAAGGAGTCCATCTCACCTTCTAGGATATAAGAGAAACTTGTATAGAAATGGGTGCATAGGTGATCAAAGAAGTGTGTAGAAAATAGCCTGGAAACTGATGTGGGTTGAGTTTCTTGAGAATCCAGCAGCTCTTGTAATTACAGGTTTGTTTTGAGTGGTGTTGCAGCCCATGGCACCAGAAGCTGTTTTGTCAGACAGAGACAGTGAAGATGATGTGGATGAAGAGCTGGCTGTTCTTGAAGATCGCAGGGTGGGATACTTTCTCCCTTTCTCGCTTCCTCTCTCAAATGGTTCTTGGAAAATTTATCAGAAGGATGTCATGTTGGGGGATGGCATGTTTAATGGCATCTTACTGCGTGTGCAAGATTGGAGCCGGCAGCTTACAGTTGTGTAACCTCATATGTTGTGTGCAGATGTTGGATGATTTTGTGGATGTTTCAAATGATGAGAAAGACGTCATGCACCTCTGGAACTCCTTTGTGCGGAAGCAGCGGTATGATGCCAGATTCTCCCACTTGAAAAACCAAATTGAGAAGATCTATGACAGGGGTCTTTAGTTCTCTGATCCACCAACACTCAGAAACAACACTTAGAGGACAACTGGCTTCATATTATAGACCAAGGGAATCAAGGGTATTACATACCCTGAAGATTTTTAGATCACTTTCTTTGGTGAAACCAATTGAAGCAGCAATTGTTTGAATCCCAAATATGCCATTGGATTTGTATATATGTTGTTCCTGTGAGACTGGCTTTTTGGTCCTCTTGATAATTCTGACTTGAACAGGAGAAGGATTTTTTTCCTGGTTATCAGGTCATCAGTATGTCCTCTTATTTTGGTTGCATGTTTGGCAGGGTGGTTGCAGATGGGCATTGCCAATGGGCATGTGAGGCATTTACAACACTGCATTCGCAATATTTTGCAAGCAAACCATCCTTACGAAGGTAAGCAAATTTGCCCCAGATACAGCAACTTCCCATGTAGTTAAAATTGGCGGGTTTCAAGATTTCTCACCTCATCAGTACCAAATTGTTTCGGTTATGGGCAATGGTCAATGTTCTAGTATTGACTTATGAAGAGGATTTGCATACCAATTCCAATTTTACTTGGGTGTCTTCTTCATGAAACAGGTGTTTGATGCTATTGCTTGTGAAGCTGTGGAATCACCATCTTGTGGATGGTTCAACATTAGACAAATGCCTCACAATTGTGGACTCCTGTTCAGCAGTTACAGAGTTACCACCCACCTAAATTTCCTGGTATGCCCATGGCCTCCAAACTGGTCCCTAAATTCTGCCGCCCCAAAAAAGGGTTCCCTGATTTTTAGTGCCTACAAATGGGATTCAAATTCTTTGATTTCAGTACCAAAATGGGGTTCATACATTTCCTGCTGTGATGAAAGGGAGGGGGGTCATTTCGTTTCCCCTTGATCTCAGCACTGTCCCCAACAGTTTACGTTCATCTCCTGTTTGGTGTCCAAAACTGGACTGCCAATTGAAGACTCTTTTAACTCAGACTCTTCAAAATGTTGGAGGCGTCATCAATTCAACTTTTTACCTTGGGAACCTATTCAAGTCTTTAGACAATCAGGAATGTACTCTTTTCTTTTTGGGGGTTCACTTTACTGGGTGGGGGGTGGTCAACTCTTTTATGCAAATCAATGATCTTCTTACCGGAAGTTTGAGTCAGACCAAATGCACCTGGTCTACAAGTTTTCAATTCTAGGATGGGGAGAAAAAGAAGAATTCAGGTAAACCATTGATGTAGACTAGGGAGTGCACACAAATTCTTTGAGGACTGTGGTGGTATAACACTTTCTTTGTACATTTGCCCACAGTTTTCCCTAATTGATCTGCTTTGGTTTTTTATGCAAACATCTTCTGCATTTCTTTGGAAACTGGATTTCTCATCCTCACACCTATATATGGCCTCTCCACTTTTCTGCAAGATTTTCCCTATGAAATGTGCATCAACTTTTCTTTGTCAATGAGTTATCCAGTTGCTCTTCATTCATCTTATGGATCTCCAGAATTTTAGGAGTGAGTAACCATGTCTAGAAATGCCTAAGTTACATATTGTTATCAAATGTTTATATGGGGATGCACATGTTAATCGGGTTTTTGGGCACTTTATTGCACATGGCAGTTGCAGAAGCATCCTTTCCCTTTCATGAGACAATGTTAGAGTGGTGTTAATGTTGACTAATGTGTAGTGGGGTTGCTTTTGGGTTGGTGAATTAAAAGTTGTGAATTGTGCACTGCAGTTGGTTATCATGTTTTTTGGAGTAAAAGGCTGGATTCTATCTATGCTTTGATTGCTTCACAAAATGTTTGTTGTTAGCTGTAAATTGATGGGTGTGAATCTGTTGGCCCGGTCTCTTTCTAGTACTACTCCATAGTGATCTTCTCATTATGTTGGTACATAATCACCAAGTCCATTGCAAAGGAAGGGTTGCTTTCAAAGTTGATGTTCATATTGCATCTTTTACCTCATTGGTGTCCTTCACTTCATCTAATTGCAACATCTGTCGTAAACTATTCTAATCTCACAATCATGAAACAAAAGCATGACAACCTAACTATTTGATTTCCCTTTTGCATCATCTTGGTATGTTAGAGCAACTTCACCAATGCTCAGTATGTGATCTTGCCAATTAAAATTGGATGAAGAAAAGTCAAGACATGTTGGTTTGGCTCAGCAAAATGGTTTTGGCCCAGCATTTTTGCATAGCAAAGTCTAACACCTGCCAGAGACTTTGGAATAAATATGATCTAACTGCTACTCCTTGTTTCTGATGCATCCAGGTGGTTTGTTGTTAGTAGGCTCCCACCTATTTGTAGCCTCACTTTTAGATTTATTGGTGGGATTGGAAAAAAAGTAAATAACCAAACTTGGATGCAAGAAATATTTGTGCAGGGCAACATACTGAACACTGCTGGAGATGCTTTTAGCACTGAAACTCTGAAGACTAAACAGACATTACCATGTAAACCCTGAAACCTAAACAACACTTGGAAAGTGTTTCAATTATGCTTACAATTGTAGTGGAATTGCTGGAAAAAAACCCCATAAGCTTTATGCAGATTTGAATCATGGCATATTATTGTTGTATTTTTATTTATGCAAACTGAGTACCAACGGTCATTTTAGAAATTGGGACAAGGGCAAATAGTGTGCAAAATGTTGTGAAACTACTTCAGCTTTGCCAAACTAGGTTAATTAATTATACATAATTGACCATTACCCTAGGTCTAGATGGCATTTGGAAATAACGACAACTAGTCATGACAATAATGACTTTACAAAGCTTGTGAATTACAGCCATTATCATTAACATATATTTGTACAAATCTTGATTTAAGGTCTTATTTCAATTACCTATATTCAATCACTAGATTTCCTAGCCATGTAAGGGGCAATTGTTTAGAAACTAGCTAACTTCATTGATTTCTCCCATACTTTAATAGACTATGTTTACATTAACACAACACATTGATGATTCACCTTTGACCTTTTCAACCAAGGAATCAAAATGTTCATTAAGAAATTAATAATAATAAGATAGCACATTAACACTTGATATGACCACCAATTATTACATTTTACTTTATTGGAAGTAGTAGTTCTCAAGCCCACCTCATCATCCATCAACTAAAACATACTATCTCCATAGGTTATGGCATATGCAATCAACAAAAATTTGAGCTTGTTGGTGCAAATTTCGCTAATGTTTGTTGATCTACAGCCCATTTTACTTACACAATGAATGTAAGATGTTATCAGTTGTGGCAACTAGTAGTTGTACATGTGGCTTACATTTGGTACATCGATACCCCTTGCTTGCCAACTATGTTGCCATTGATAAACATTAGCTGTTGTTGCCTTCTCAAAAATCCTATAATGATTTTAATACATTATTGTATTGAAATCACTTGGTCCAAAAATAGACAAATCTCTTCGTTCTATTCCTTCGAAACATGCACTTACTTATACCTACCAAAAAACCCCACACCATAACATATAAAAATCTAGTTTCACCTTTTGTTTATCAGTCAAACATAAAATTGAAGAATCACCACAAAATCATGCAACAATGATCGACAATGGACTACTCACAATCATGCTATGATTTTTATCTTAGATAAATCAACACATTTGACTAGCTCAGTGGTGGATCTTGTTCTTGTGAAGGTGGTGGTGGTAAAAAGGTTTTTGCTTTGTACTTTTGGATAAAGTAGAGAAGAAAGTATGCACATGGTCATCTACCTCCAAGATTAAAGGTTCCCATTGCAGATCAACTCCATCTACTAGTCTTGCCACCACCTTTTTCTCCAAAAACTCTCCTACAACTATGGTAGTCAACACATTTCCAGCCTTCTTTGCCTTTTCAGACTTCAGAGAAACACACCACATCAAACAAAAGATCAAAATCCAGTTTAGTGTATGCATGCATCCACTCAATCAACAAGACCCACAAATCAAATAAATAATGCCACCTTTGAAAATAAAAGCAAGGATGATGGACTTCCCATGAAACCAAAAGAATTTTATGTCTACTGCTTAAACCTCTTGAGGCTTTTTGTGCAAAACTAAAAGCACATGCATGACATTTATCTCCAAGACATTCCATTCCGAGTTTTTTTCACACATCCTTCCAAGCTGAAATTTCTTCAAAAATGTTGAGAACTTTCATACAAAATGTTAATATGTCAGAAAGATTCATAGTTATAGCACCATTGGATTGAAATCTGACCCTCAACCTACTACTATAAGAATCAACTATAAACATTGATAGAACTGTGTAAAATATTTGACCAAATGGTAGGAAAAAGAACAACAACCAAGTCATTAACAAAAATAATGGCTACCTTTGGAGCATCTTCTTGTAACATTGAAAACAACACGTGTAGTCTATCATGTTTTTCACACACTTGCAAATTCTTGAGAGGTTTTAACTCTAGATTTGATTATGGAAAACACCCCTATGGAGAAAAAGAGGATCTCATCAAGACAACAGAATTGAAAAGATATGCTCAATGATTTGCATAGCTTATGACCCCTCATCATCTATTCCGAAGTCCTTCTTCTTACAAAAAAACATACCACATAATTGTAGTGCATGTAAGAAAGAATTTTCTCCTCAAGTTAAATATGAGCATCAACTACATTCTCCTATAATAAACACAAGACATTTGCACTACATCAATACCACACCAACTACATACCATTTGCGATTTTTTAAGATTTTCAACTAAAAACTTGTGCTAGATTTGTGCTTGGCATTGATTAGCAAGTAAAAATTGATGAAACATGACAAAGTAGCATAGAAATAGTTGATATGGTCTCATGAAATGGGAATGATTAAGTCAACAAATCATACTACTTTAGCCCATTTGTTTCAAACATAGTTTTGTAAGAATCACTGGTGCTAAGGAATGTTGACATTCACTAGAATTGTTTGCCCTGGATAGGTGTGAACATTAAAAAGCTTCCGGAGATGACCACCTTCCTTTGCTGCTCCCATCAGTGCATCTACTTGCACATCATATTTCCTTGTCACTCACACTCACAGGTGCTTCATCTTAATCCTCCGACCTATTTGGTCCATTGTACCCACCAACATCTATCAGTGGTGCAACTTACCTGTTGATACAGATGATGCAACATCCCATGCACTCTTCTTTTAGGTGGTTACTAAGAATAAAAATGGAGGAAAGGCGATGCACACCTTGCGAGCTACCTTATATATTTAACAACATACTCTCACATGTTAGGTGAGAGAACTTGACAATGTTTTTTAAAAAATATCATGCCTATCACAAAATGAAGAAAGCAAAAAATCCAAATGTAGGATAGTGGAGAAAATTGGGTATACTTTTAACTAACTCTTTTAATAGTTATTAGTTCCACCATCTAGCAATGCCATCACAATGATGTTTCCCTTCTCCCTTTTGATATTAATCTCCTCTACAAGAACTTATCCATTTTTTCTAGCTAGCATGTGGGCTACTTTTGCTACCTACATGAAGTTTTGCACTCATATTGATTTTATTTACACCACCCTTGCTAGAACATTTCAAACTTGAAGCATGCAATTTGGATCATCTCTGCATCATTCCTTGTAACAAGATGGGGGCACTGGACTGCATTTTCAGCTAGAGATCACATTAATAAAATTTCTTCACCACACATACTTTCTCATTCCTTCAATAACATTCATACTCTCTTCCATATAAAATATTCTTTTCCATATTCTTGTACCTTAACTCTCACCCTTGTAGACCTGTAACAAATCTTACATGTGGTTGAAAGCTTAAAGCACAAGGATATGATAAAATTTACAATCGTAGAAGGTCTAGTATCATACATGTGTTTCATTCTTGGTAATTGGGTAATGTGAAATAAATCTAGAACTCAAATCTAGAATTGTTCAATTTTGATGCGCTCCCAAGTCCCTAGTTAGCCCAAGTTGGGGCTAAGTCATTCAAATAGCGGAAATGCGAGGGACTCGGGGCACGCTCCCAGCTTCCAGCACTAAAGGGGGTGAGAGGGGCATGCTGAAAGCTCTGGGATTAGACTAGGAAGAAGGACAAGCTACTTAGTTACTCGGTCCTACATCCAAATCCAACCATCCAGTGGGTTAGTTCACATTTGGAACACTCTAGGTGTTGGGACAAGCCACAGGCAACCTTGGACTCACTTGACTCACCACAACCCGGACTCGGGGGAAGCCACCCCCATATAGTATTCTATGTGACTCTCCGTCGCATTTGCATCCGAATGGCACTTTTTCCCGGGACTCCCAAAGTGGAGTCCCGAAATTGTCCTAGTTTGGACTCCCGGGATTTTGGGCGTTCATAACTTCTCGCTCCAACCTCCAATTGGGACGAGGTCTAAAGCAAAGTTGTAGCTTTCCTTGAGAGCTTTCCAACGGTGTGTCGCACTTCACCAGCACACACCGAGATCGGGTTGATTCCCAACTTTTAGTGGTCAGGAATCAAATTGCCAATTTGACTCTCGGCCCTTCTTTTGACCATAATTTGTGCTGCAGATGTCCAAATGGCTCATGCGAGGCCATTTTGGATATCTACACTGCAAGAATTTTCCAACGGTATAAAGAACACTTCCATGCGAGGTGTTTTGACCCCTACAATCATGTTCTGAGTTTTTGGGAGTCCTGGAGGACTCCCAAGTCCCATTTTCGAGAGTGTGAGTGGCGACTTCACATTTCCCTCAAAGTGGGGTTGCAACAAATTTCAACATAAGAGAAAATGTGAAACTTTGAATAGATGATTTGAATTAGTGACCAGATTTAAAACCCACAGTATTGGAGCACATTAGGACATGTAAAAATTTTCCTACTATTTCAATGTTAGGAACAAAATGGTTTCATATTTTGGTATTGTTTGAAGATATTGAAAAATCAAATAAAAATGCAAATATGTTGAGATTAGAGATGTGAGCTAGCAATTCAAAGAAGTATCATAAATTTGAGACTAGTCTAAGAATCCTGAAAAAAGGTTTCTTGTCTTGTATTTTCTAGTAATGGATTCCAAATGTTGTGTCATATGGCATGAATTTTTAGGTTGATGGAAAATTATGTTAAATGCACACATAAATACATCCACTAAGGTTCGTGGCTATGTGAATGAATGGGCACATAGATTGCAACAAAAGAATTTGATCATATTTGGTGAACTATTATTACTACACATTAGAACAAATCCTTTTCCACTAGGTGAATAAAAAACAACTTGGGTTTTGCAACTTCCATTTTGATTATATAGTGTTATTTTTGAAGTTGCAAAAATTTAGTTTAGTATTAAGTCCAAGTTCTTTCACCTAGTTCAAAATGACACATTCACTTTTTACACTAATTTGATGTGGTGGCCCCTACGTAGTCACATTCCTTTTCCTAGTTGAAATGACATAAAAATTGAAGAAACTTGATTTGAAGTCATAATTCGAGGAAGATTCCTTAAGCAAAGCTCCAAAGTGCACACCAACTTGAGTGAACCAACACCCACACTTGAACCGTGGTTAAAATCCCAAATTCCTTTGAACTTGTTTTTAAAACTATAGTCACACATAAGGATATGAGTCCCTACTTACTAACCTACTTATTAGCAACTAACATATTTATCAATAACTATACAACTTTATTAAGCTAACTTATCTAACATGCTTATTGTCATTCAAACACAACCCCCCTATATTTTACCATTATTCCTTATTTAATTTAAACTTTGCCATTGTTCACAACTTTTCTTTGGAGAAATAATCATTGTGACGACAAGTGCCGTCTCTAGTTGCCTCCTACAAATAGTGAGTGTCTTTTATTGTAAAGTTTTTTTGCCAATAAAAAAAAGTTGTTTTGCCATTACAACGATAGTTTGTAAAGTTCTTTTCATTCTCTCAATCCTCATTTCAACTTTAGTATGTTCATTTTTTTGCTAGAGAGTTGTTTTGTCCATTTGTTGCTAATTTTCTTCATGTGTTATTTTGTTTAATCAAGGAATTGTTCACTACTCACTCCAACTTGTTCTTCATGCACATTTTGTTCACACACTCAAGTGTTCAAGTTATTCAACTTTTGTTTATTTTTCATGTTTTTTTGTGGTGAACTTCTGTATTTTTTGTTTTTTGATGTTTATTTGTAGATCTTTGTTGTTTTGTAGGTTGTTGTTGTCATTGTGCAACATGCAATTCATCAAGCTTGTATTGTTGGTTCATTTCTTGTAGATGTTATACATATCAAATGAATCATTGCTCTTGTGTTATGAAGATGTTGATACATAAAATCTCAATTTTAAAACATCAATGTGGATTTCTTGGCAAGTGAGGAGATTTTCAAGACTTTGGTGAATTTTGTTATGTTGCATGAGTACCAAATATCCATTGTTTATGATTTGATGCTTCGTAAGGAATTATGAAATTGAGAGAAAACAAGGTCAATGACTTGGTTCACACATTTTTTGATGATGTAGTATGATGATTTTAGATGGATTGAACACTTTAGAGTTACATGGGAGTTCATGTGATAATTTAATCACAAAACTGAAACCTTTGATGTAGAAAAAAAATACAATGTATAGATGTGTAGTTCTTGTGACTATTTGGTTTGCATGTTCTTTATACAAGTTTGTTTATAGAACTAAGTACCTACATTATAATGAAATGTCTACAATGGGCAAGTTCACTATTAATTTGGTTTTGCATGAATTTGTTTGATTTGTGAACCAAATGTTTCAAATTCAAATCACATGGTTCGAAGGAGAGGATTTGGTTCAAGTGATGATTGGTTTTAGGAAATTTTGCAATCTTCTAACAATCCATGGAACAATTGACATTACACAAATTCACGTTTTCAAACCAAAAGGACAACATGTAGCTGAGTACTTATCATACAAGTCAAAAGTTTATAACATGCAATTTCAAACTATGGTTGACTATAAAAAAAAGTTTAGAATTATATTTGTTGGGATGTCAAGGTCAATGAATGATGCTTACATTTTGTGCATTTCATCTTTGCATCATAAGGCTACTCATCAAAATTTGTTTGAAATGGATCATGGTGAATACAACATCAAGCCTTACATCATAGGTGATAAAATATATCCTTTATTACCTTGGCTAATGATTCCTCATAAACAAAGAAATGTTTGACACTTTATTTTAGGATCTTTGTTCAATAGATAATTTTTTTTTTAAAAAATGTTGTCAAGAACTCTTTCGAGATGTTAAAAAAAATCTTTGAAATAATTATTGTTGAAAATTAAACTTCATGTGCTATTTTTACCAAATGTTGTGATCTGTTGTTACATCTTTTACAACATGATCCTGAATGGAAAGGACTTGGACATAAACAATTTGATGATGTAGTTAGAGTTTGAGAACAAAAATATAAATGTTAATCCTATTGGTCATAAAAAAATGAGTGAACATGGAATTGTTGCAAAACATGGAGTTGAAGTTGAAACAAAATTACAAGGTTTAGAAATATTTGGAACAAATTAGCACCTATTTTTGGAACAATATCTTGGAAATAGGTTGCATTGTGTACATTTTTTATTTTTCAAAAAAAAAAATTCCAATGTTACTTGAAATGGAAACAAAATTGTTTGTGAATTATTATGTTGTGCAGATTAAATTGTGATTTCTCACTTGATCTATCATTGAATTTTCATTGATATGTCTATGAATGATTACTAAATCATTTGATTTGTCACTAAATCACTTGTTTTATATCTGAATCATTCTTTACTTGATGAAATTGAACTAAAAATTCATTGGTGGAGGCATATGTTTTTCATCATGTATGAAAACATGACACATGGTTATGCTAAGGTTGGAAAATATGTTTGCTATGTTTTGATTGGCCTTGTGAATTTTCTTGTTTCTTTCTTTTAAGTATTGGAGGTGCTATTTGAAGGTGCACTTGTGGATTATGTTTTACCTATTTTCAATTTCAATATGTGTTGCATTGATATGATCCATGGCCTCCACCATTGCATTGTTGCTCCTATTAGTTGCTTCAATAATTGGTGAAAAGACATTATTTCCTTTTCATTTGACACTTTTGTTTCCAAGTGTAGTTGGGGTCTTTCCATTGCTTGTTGAGACTAATGCAAAGTTCGACTACTTGGCAAATTTACAAAAGACATTTTTGTGAGGATGAATGTTGTTTGAAAAATCATCCAAATTTATTACATTCACTCGAATTGGAACTATTGCATTGCCATCACTTGCAAATTGTTCATCTACCACATATATGTCACCATGAATCTCCTTTTGCATGAATGTTCACTATGGCTGTGTTGAATCTTGATTGTCCTATGTATTTGGTTCTAATATTCGCACAATGTAGTTAACAATTCCATTCGCTTGCAAATCCTTAACATGGAATGGAATGTTGATGCCCCTTTCTACTTAAAACACCTATATTGCCTCATAATATTCATGGTTGAATTGCTTTGGAAAGTGCAAATTATTATATTCATCAATGAATAACTCCCAAAATAAGTGTTGTGACCGGTCCCCTTGTGGTAGTCTACAATTTTCTTGTAATTTGAATTAATGTCATTCCACTTATCCTTACATGTCTTGACATTCTATGGCACCCACGCATTGATCATGTTTTGAAGATCATCTACAATTTTTGCCCATTTTTGTGCATCTAGAACCATATGAGATTTTGGATCCACAAGCTCTTTTTGTGCAACATATGTAACATGTTTACATTTGATGATTGCACACACTTCATTGTGGTCCTATTTTGTTTGGCATTGTTGAGTACTCCTATCATCCCAGGAGGATTCTTTCGATAGAATTTGTTGCATCTATTGCAAATTGATTCACCTATGTTTGGTGTTTGTAGGTGTGTGCGAGAAGGAACAAAAGAATGTTGAGAGTGGAAGAAGATGCAAAGCACGGGATTTGGAAAGTTGTAGAAGGTTTGTAGAACATACATTTCCATTCTTGAATGATGAACTTGGTGAGGCATTGATAGTTTACTTCTTGTGAATTCTTGTTATAACTTGTGAGTGTCAATAGATGTGAGAACGAACATTTTCTAAAAAAATTAAAATAGAAAAACTAACATAGAAGATAGGAAGTTTGATAGTAAGCCACCTCTACATGACAAGGAGACTATCTATTGATTGATGGGAGCATGTGTAAATGTAGCTTAAGCATGATAAAAATCTCAAGCTTAAACTGAATCCAGGTCTCTAATTAGAGCACAAATCTAACATTTCCTGGTCTGAAAATTATAGTCATCAAGAGGCCTCACTCACTCTACAACCCATGTGTCCCGAAACCCTAATTCTGTCTCTTGTTGTTCTCGCGACGCTCAAAAAACCCTAAACCCTAGTGTTTCATGAATTCTTTCTTCTCCTTCTTCCATTGCTCTTGCACGGCCCCCAAGCAAGGAAGGAAGCAAGAAACCAAGACCTTGCAAATTTCTCAGATGGATGCATCGTCGTCGCAAGCATTCTCGTTGCTTGTGTCCAGCAAACGGCATCCCAGTTATGATTTGTTCCACAGAGCTTGCAGTAGTAGACCGATTGCTGGTTTTTTCACATTCCGAGGTTTTTGTTGTTGTTCTTCTACGTTTGAGAGATGCAGATTTGTGCTAGGGACAAGAAGGCGGCATGCGTCGTCTTTGTCGTTGTCGTCGTCGCGAAATGTCGATCCTAGTATCATCCGTTGTCAGAGTTTCCTTTCCAATCGTGGATCCTCACGAGATGCCATCAACGAGAAATTGTCCCAGTTTTACGGCAAAGAAGAAGACGAAGAATCCCGAGATGGAGGAGCTGCTGCTGCTGCTGCTTTGCCACTGCAAAACCCCCTCGACCTAGAGACTGCGCAAATTGGAGCTCGCTTGGAGGTGCTTCTTCTACAGCCACAAGGAACTCGTGAAGAAAGTGAAGAGCCTGGGTGTAGTGCTGCCGAAGGAGGCTATAGCGTTACGGTTGAAGAAGAGGGACTTAGCAATTCTCCTTCTTCTTCTTCTTTGTCTTCAGGAGTGCCGCATGGGGAGGCAGTCGAAGAAGAAAGACTTGGAGGAAGCACGGAGGAAAGAAATGGAGAAGAGGGAGGAGGAGGAGAGGAAGAAAGCAATGAAGAAGGTAGAAGAGGAGGACATCAAGAGGAGAATCCAAGAGCAGAAGATGGCAGCAGCTCTAGAGACTTCCTCGTCTCCTCTGCTACTGATTTCACTAACGTTTCTACTTCTTCTTCTTCTTCTTCTTCGTCTAGTTCAAGCTCACGGTTGGTGAGGAAGGAGAGATTTCCGCGCAGCACTTTGTTTACTGCAATTCAAGCTCAACTCCCAACGCAAACTGACCATCTCATCAACTTGGACGAGATTCTGAGTGCGTTGAAACAGACGACAAGTGCAGACGGACTGCACGAGGTGATGGCGAACTGGAAAGGGAAGCTCTCCTTCCGTTTGATGATGTCGTTGTTGAAGGAAGAAAGGGATTGGCAACGCTCACTTGCTCTTCACGACTGGATGCTGGAAGAAGGGGGCTACAGAGCTTCCACTTTTGGCTACAATATTGTGATCAGGAATGTGTTGAAGAATAGGAGATGGACACTAGGTGAAGGCCTTGTGAGTGAGATGATAGAGAAAAAAGTCGCACCAGACAAGTTCACGTACTCCACTCTCATCAGTTCCTTTGGCAAGGCTGGGAAGTTCGATTCTGCACTCATGTGGTTGCACAGGATGGAAGAGAAAGGAATCACTCCAGATCTTGTCACCTTCAGCACTGTCATTGTGCTTGCAGGGAAGTTGAAGAATTTCACAAGGGCTGTGTCCCTATTCTCAAAGATGAGAGCTGCTGGTAAAACCCTAAACCATAAAACCTTATAATCTGTGTCCACCACATGCTGCTTGCATCTAAACTCTCAAAACTTTGTAACCCAGAATATTCCTGTCTGTTCTTTGTCTGAAAATCAGGGCTCCTACCGCCTTCATCTGCTGCCTGCATCCTTTGCTGAATTTCTTCATGTGTGTGATTCTGTCTCGACCCAAAACCCGGAACCGTAAACCCTTATAATCTGTGTCCACCACATGCTGCTTGAATCTAAACTCTCAAAACTGTGATCCAGAATCTTGCTGTCTCTTTGTCTGAAAATTTGGGCTGTGACCAACTTCATCTGCTGCCCACATTCTTTACTGAATTTCTTCCTGTGTGTGATTCTGTCTCCACCTTAAACCCTAAACCCTCATAATCTGTGTACACAACATGCTGCCTGCATTCTTTGCCAAATTGAATTCTTCATGTGTGTGATTCTGTCTTGAGGAAGGAATGCAGAAAGAACAAGAACTGAACAAGCATGAATTTCAATTTCTGCTTGCACTGGGATTCTCTTTTCTGTGCATGCAGGAATCAAGCCTGATCGTGTGGTGTTCAACTCCATGATCAACATATTTGGAAAGGCACAGCTTTATAAAGAAGCAGAGAGCCTTTTTGCAGAGATGAAGGAACTGCAAATTGAGCCTGACACTGTGAGCTACACCACTCTGATCAACATGTATGCAGAGAATGAGCGTTTCTCAGAAGCCAAGGGAGTTTTCTTTGAGATGCGAGCCAAAGGATGTGTCCCAGACCTCACCACTTGCAACATAATGATTGATGTCTATGGCAAACTTGATTTGCTGCAGGAGGCTGAAAACCTCTTCCGGAGTTTGCGAAATTTTGGTATTATACCAAATGTGGTGACGTTCAACACCATGATCAATGTGTATGGAGAAGCAGAGATGGTGAATGAAGCTGTTCGATTGTTTCATTTTATGCATCACAAGGAGATTCTTCCAAATATTGTTACTTACAACACACTGATCAAGCTATATGGTAATCTGTATGACCTTCAACGGGTTACAAACTTGGTGCAGCAGATGGAGAATAGGGGGATTGAACCAAATACAATGACATACACTGCTCTCATATCAATCTATGGGAAAACTGGCAAGTATGACAAAGCTGCACTTCTGTTTCAGAGCTTGCGAGTGAAGGGTTATCCAATGGACGAAATTTTGTATCAATCAATGGTGGTGGTGTATGAGAAGGCAGGAATGATGGGTCATGCTCGAAGGCTTCTTGATGAGCTGAAACAACGCGAGAATGTGTCCCGAGATGTGGCAGTTAATGTGTTAGCCATGGCAGGGAAGCTGGAGGAAGCTGTGAAGCTTTTTTGGAAAGCTGAGCAAGCTGGGGAGGTTAAGGATCCGTCCGTATACAAGAATATGATTGATCTTTTGATGCGGGAAAGGAAAGCTACTCCTGCTGTCAAAGTTTTTGAAGCACTCAGGGCAAGGGGGCTCTTACCTGACTCTGATACTTGTCTCCAGGTATTGAGTGCCTATGGGCAGCTGCAACTTGTGCAGGAAGCAGAGAAAGTGTACAGGGTGATGTGGCAAGAAGGGGCAGTGTTCACAGAGGAGGTACATTGGAAGATGATGGAGCTGTATGGCCATTCTGGTGATGTCAAAGCAGCAGAGGCCATATTTCTGAAGCTCAAGGAGGAAGGTGGGGTGTCTGAGAAAGGATTGTATCTGACAATGGCTAGGGTGTATGAAAAGGCAAACAGGTTGAACGATGCTGCTCATGTATTCCAAGAGATGAAAGACAGAGAGGCCATATCCGTGTAACTTCAGTGGACCTATGGATCCGAGGCAGACAAAAGCTCTCATGTGCTGCAGCAGATGCTGCAGCTGCAGTTGAAAGTGATCATTTGTATGTCCATGACAAGACCCTCACAATGTAGGGACTTTTTTCTATTGTCCTTTCGTGTTGAGTTTATTTCAGAGTGTATGATAAAATCAATGTTTGACACAGTGTTCTGGTTGGCACTACCATCTGCAGCTAATTGTTGCAGGTGACCACAACCTTACCTGTTGCATGGCCTCTGATGCTGCAAGCCCAAGCATCAGCCGACTTCTCCAATGGGTATGTTGAATCCACAATCACCTTCAGCTTCCCTGCCTCCATCAGATCTATCACCTCTTGTAAGTCTGCTGCATTGGCTGTCATCACAAATGGCACAAATTTGTGCTTTGCAAATGTGAGCTTGTTATACCAATCCCGGGCTATGGTCTTGAGTGTCGGCGTCATGTCAATCACCATACCCTTGGGTGCAAGTTCGGCTTTGAAGGCCTCCAAAGGTTGGTAGGGTGCCAAGTGCACCACCACATCATATTTTCGTCCTGATGGGCTTTGGTATCTCAAGCCCTCTGGTGTTTTGTAGTCTAGCACTTCATCAGCTCCTAGGTTCTTCACCAGGGCCATGTTGCGAGCACCACAAGTTGCTGTTACAAAACAGCCTCCTAGCTTCGCTAACTAAACAAAACAATAACCAACAGTCATGAACTCCATATATATGTTTGAAAGATTCTACAAGGAAAATACCATTGCAGAACTCTGAATTATTTTTTGTTCTTGTTGCACAGGAGGCAGGAATGCAAACCTGAACATATAATGTTCCAACCCCACCAGATGCAGCTGTGATAAGCACATTCAGATTGCTGCTTCCATCAAGTCTGATGCCAGCCACATTCTTAGCACTTTGGAGAGCGGTGAGACCAGTAACAGGCACAGAAGCGCCTTCTACTGGTGAGATGATGGGTGGTCGCTTCACTGTGGATGTGATTGGTGCTACAGCATACTCTGCTAGTGACCCACCTTTCTGCAGGTAATTTGCACATACTCCCAAATTTTCAGAAAAAACAACATAAGTTTTGACATTGCATTCAGTTCCAAGTGCATTGGCAATTTGCTTGATCAACCCATTGAGTCAAATAGGATATATTCACATTGTGAAGGACCAAGGACTGATGCCCAAAGAATTTGGACAATCAGTGAGATGGGTAAAACAAAGATGAGGATTTTAGGTCATTCCTGCAACTCTATCCCTGAAAATGAGATATGTCCAACTTTGCAGATGGGTATTTCGCATTGTGACTGCACTCTACTTGATGGGGCTGGGCCCTAAAATTACATACCAACAGGTTGATCCAGCTGATTATTTTGTCGCCAGGAATGAAGTTTGCAACTCCCGGTCCCACACCCACCACCTCACCTGAAATATCTGTGCCTGCAAACAAATGCAAGATGAAGACAGGCTCTGGAAGAGGTTCAATATTTGAGTATAATTGGGTCGCAGATCATAGAACTTTTGTCACCACATCTAGAGAAGTTTGTACCAATCTTTTACTGGTTAAAGGTAATGCAACTTTGTCAAAACTTTCTACTGACAACGAATTGATATAAAATTTAGTAATTTTTCCCCAGATATTAAGGTCCCTGAATCATGCAGTTTGAACCTGGGATGTGCGGAAATTTGAGAGGTAGAATGTGCTTCAATAATCCTGCTTGGATTTTCCAGTCAACTGCATTGATCCCTGCTGCCTCAACCTTCACCAGAACCTCTCCCTTCTTCGGCTTTGGCAGAGGTACATCCACCAACTGCATGAAAAGCCATGATTACCATGTAGGTCACAGATAAATCATAAACCCATACTAGACTCAGCCTGAATGTGTCTAAAACCAATGTCTACAAAAAGGTCTTGCAAATTTGGATCCTGCATGTATTTTGAATTGCATAACTTTGAAGTTTCATGAATAATTAGAGTGAGAAGTGTGATGAGGTATATGTCTGCCTGAAGAGATGAAGGTCCATCACCACCATATGTCGAGTACTGCACAGCCCGCATCATATTGACCATTGCAATTGAAGACAGTCTTTCCTTCTGTTGCAGATGGGCGGCCAATTGAGGTGCCAAATACTGATGAGCTCTGGAAATACCCCACAAATCTGATCAGATCTTTTTCCCTTGGGAAAAACTCAGGCCTACCAACTGGAGTTGCAACAGAGAGCTCAGGTCTGGAGAGACATCCCAGCTGCTGCAAGCTCTTTACAGACTTCAAGTGTTGGAGATTCAGGAAGTAACAACAATATAGATAGATCTCTAGCTAGCTCTTTGCAATGTCCTTACAAGCAATGGGACTGTGCATTTGGAAGATTGACCAAGCTGTTGTCACGCACACACCATCTTGCACATGATGATTTCATGTCACACAAGTTCAATGGTGGCCTTTCCAGTTAATGGGTTTGACTAGTTTTTTTCAATCTGCATCATTGAGTGCATGGGCCCATAATTGATGGCTAGGGTGAAGTTGAATTTCCAGTGTTTTTGTTTGTCAATTTTGTGATGTAGCCAAAGTGGTGATGATCCACAGGAACATTTAGCCAAATTTTGGCTCGAAGCTAAATATGAAAGTAATTTTTGAAAAAAAACATCCTTCTGTATTTTTGGATCTACATATGGTAACCATGTACAGAAATCTGGTGATTTTTCTTAAATTTTGGTTGAATTCTGGCTATTGAAAATCCTCAAATAGCACTTGATTTTAGCACTTTTAATTTTCAGTATAGCTTTTTGCCTATATATAGCCAGGGAAAAAAATGGCTGGAGTGAACCAACACCGACCAGCACGGACCATCCATTGGAAGCCTGGCTATGACTCAATTGTGGATGAACCTCATTTCAACGAGTGTGACAATTAAGTTATTAACACAAAAATACACTTGTGTCAAAAATCTTTAAAATACACCAGGCACCTGTGCCCAAAATCTCTTCAAAAAACACCTGCCTACAAATTCTGTTTTAGGGTTTTACCTTGTTCTGTTTCTAAAGAAAAACCCTAAGAAACAATTGAGAAAGTTAGTGAATTCAGCTCGCATTTTCTGTTCAGCGCACAAAGTTGGAGGGTTGATGTGGACAGCTGTATGTAAAGTTTGTGGGTGTGCAATCTCTGGAGCTCAAGCTTGCATCAAGCTCTGAAGACGTTGTTGGGAGAACCTGAGCTTCAAGACAGTGCAGTGATAATCTGAGCAAGGGTTATTAGGGTAAGTTTCTTGATGTAGCTGGAAATTCGATTGTGGAGCTTCCCTTGGAACTAGGTTTGGTTAGGTTGGTAAGTAATAAAAACAGAAACTGAGTTAACCACTGTGGTTAGCTAGGGACCTGGAACCCAATGGAAAAGAATTCCCTGTCCACCCACCATCCATCCATCCATCCACCCCTCATGATGCAATGGTGGCTGTTGGTTCAATCTGGCTATAATGGATTCTATGTCACACAAGAATGATGTCTGGCAGGCCACTTTTAATTGTTGACCAGTTTTGAATTGGTAAATTTGGTGTGCCAAGATTGTGGATCTTCCGTCATATATATCCAAAAAAAAAACCCACTTTTTGGGTTAAAAGAATTGCCAAAAAATAGAATTCCATTAGTGTGAAAGAAAGAAGAAATGGGTCATTGTATAGTCATTGGTCATTAGCCTACACTACCATGAATTAAAATTTCTTGTGAACAAAAAGAGCAATTAGTTTCTCCTCTGAATCTAATATTGCATCCAGCTTATGTTATTCATTGAAATGGTCAAAATCTTTTCATACATACAAGTTGTGTCTATAATGGTGATATTATAAGTTCAATTTGTTTAATACATATTTTCAAGTTTTGATCAATATTTGCAAAGTTGATCATCCATTCCATAAATGAAGATTTGAAGTTGCTAGATATGGAGCACATAAACATGGATCCTAAACAAGAACACTAGTTGGTGTTGTGCATGGTGAAGTCTCCTTGCTTTCAAAGAATAACTCCTTTCATTGGTTTGAACCTTCTTGAAAGCTCCTCAATGCACTCCTATATATTTCTAATTGGACCCATGATTGATTTTTCCCAAAACTCCCCATCCACACTATCTGCACCCCTTGGTGTTCCTTGGTTCTCCATTTTTATATATTTCCAATGCTATCAACCTTTGTACACAAAACGCACATCCATATGCTCGAAGACCCCCAAGTCAAGAACTTGATTCAATGTCAACCTTTTTCAAGGTTGGAGATAAATGGCTAACTATAGTAAATCATTAAAGCTCATGATTTAAGTGGGTTCAGGGCTTAGCTATCTGTACCCTTGATATCAATGTTCTTTTGATGTTCCCAAAGTTTTCCATAGCATTAAATTTCATATTTTGGGGCCTATATTTGTTCAATTTGTGAGCTTATAGGCATTTAATATGTTTGATCTAATCTTTTCATCATTATTGTTATTAATCAAAGCATGGATGATCATTTAGGCTTAGGTTTTTGTTGTTTATTTTTTTGAGGTCGTTTGAATTTTTCTTGTTCATAATATTGCTCTTAATTTCAAAACCCTTACATTGTTCCAAACCCGAAGACATAGTTCCAATGAAGATATCATTTTCATATTTGTAGATTGTTGAAATATTTTGCAACAAAGGTGCTTCAATAATCATCAAGCTGTGTTTAGTAGATTTGAAGATAAGAAAACATCCATATGGAAACATCCAGAAAACATGCAAAACATAAACATAATTATGGTTGTTATCAAAGTTTGCATCTTTCCAGGCCATTAAATAGGTTTCTAAAGTTTGTGGACAAATTTTCAGCTTCAAGCATAAAAAACCCTTACATACAATTCACATGCATTCTTATACCTTGAACTCTTCCACTAGATCTTGAATTATTGACAAAGGAAAGCACATACTTGAACGCATGGAAAATGAAACTTCAAGGTACAAATTCAGGAAACACATTTAAAACATGATTGTTGACTACAACACCATAACAATAGCAAGCTCCTGCTTTTGGAACTTCAACTTAAGAAACCTTAACAAATGAACCATGCAAAGGTGATCCTAGTCTTTACAAATGGATTACATCCAGTTTTCCACAGTTTGTGGACCTTTCTATTGACAAATGGTCTACTACACCCTTAAATTTAGGAATCTACTAGAAAGAAAGAAACATTACAAAAACAATTAGACTTGCTCAACAAAGAGAATAACCTTTGGTGCAGTGCAGCTTGATTGAGGAGCCTGGTTCAGAAAGTTGTAACTTGATCTTTAGACAATGAGGAAAGCAGAAGTAGACACCATCAACACAATAATGGATCCCTTGGTTAACTGAAAGGAATTCAACGATCAGTTCGCCCTTAGTCTCAAAGAATCACAACCTAGTTGTTTTAATGGGAACCCATCTCTGCCAGATCTGCTCATACTTTTCTTCTGGTAAAACATGTCAACAAAGTGACTGCAAAAGATTATGATACACCAAGTTCTTTGTGTAACACAATTGGCAATATATAACGTACGTCTCACCCAACTCCTGGATTGCAAAGATCTTCCACTAGTAATTAGCTTCAATGATGTCAATGGCATCTGCAGAGGATTGAGCTTGAATCCCAAAAGTTAATTGAGAGATTTATCTAAATTAGCAAGTAGTGTATCTCTCAACCCTTTCTGGCCAAAATGTTCAGCAAGTGATCACAAGTATCCATGTGCAAAGTTTGAAAGTACAAACTTGTTGTAACAATCATTCAGTATAATTATGGACATACCAGATCAACCAGCTGTGATTGACACTGCCTTCTTTGAGGTATTCCTGCCATCTTTGGATCTGTATCAAGTCTCTGCTATGTTACATTCACTAGTCTTGAGAAGAAAAAGATAGCCAAAAAAGAGAATATTAAATATGATGGAGACAACAAAGTCAAAAGATCTAGAGGGATTGGGGAGATTGTAAGTAAGCCAGCTAGCAAAGCAAGATGGAGATCTCCACCTCCTGCTGCAAGAAGGCTAATGAACCTCAAGCATTGGCACTTATGCAGCTTGTTTACTCAATTTTGATGTCCTCAGTTGGTCACAGGAATTATAAGTTGGGAAGGAACTGAAATTGGGATGCTCACACACTGCACCCACACTTTTTTCAAAACAATTTCAAAGTTGAACATGGTCAGAATGCAACACATACAGATGGTGGCAGCAGACTTTCACCAAAAAATCCCAAACCCAAATACACAACTAGACTGCATGACGGTGTAGGGTAATTATGGGTTTAGGGTATACACATATAGATATAGCTCAAGTTGACAATGGAGTTCCACTGATATCTAGACTAGTAATTTGGTGTTACTTTTGCTCCTCCGTATTGAAAATCATGAGACAAGGCTGGAGGGGTGAGAGAAAGAACAAAGCAGTGGTTTTATTTCTGAGGGAATAATGGCAGGACATGCAGAGGATGAAAGTGGCAATGCCAATTCATCAGAGGCAGTGACAGAAGAGGACTAGTTTCAAATGCAAAACTTGGCTTTGATCCTGGAAACCAAGAAGTATTGCTTAATATCCAATGTGCCCCTAGAATTTCAAAGACATTGTATTGTAGATTGAGATCAAGTAACTGAGAATTGACCCACCCAGCTCTTCACTTTGCACATAACATTCAACTAGTATGCAGTCACAACTATGCTTGTAGGCCTCTATCAGTGTTTTACACTATCCAATTTTTCATGTTCAGGGGTGTGGATCATAGAGATGCTCTAAGACATCACCAATTTCTAGAGCACCCACACCTTCATTACTAGCAAATTCTTTTGAGCAATGTAACCCAATGATTATTACCCCAATTTGTCAGTATATTTTTATTATAAGTTCCAGTGGGTAGCCGAGAATGTAGGACCCTGTTTTTAAAAAAAATTCATGTCTGGTATGTAGCCAAATTTTGAATGATCCAACCAAGAGTTGAGGAAAATGAACTTCGATGTGGTTGGGGCTTTTTCTTGGTGGGTGTGATAGTTGTGCTCCATTTCATTGATTGGTGACAAGTCCAAATTTTGTGTAGGTAATAATTATTTTGTATAGTTTGGGTATAGGTGATATAGTTTTGTGTAGGTAATACTTATTTTGTATAGTTTAGGTATAGGTAATATTTTGTACACCTAGTTTTTCTTACTTATGAGCCACAAGGAACGCCCTTTCATTTGGTCCCAATTCCCTAGCTAATCAAAATCATTAACTCAAGTTTTCTTTTTCATACCTACCTACTAGTAGCACCCACTAGCCTAACCCTACCTACCTACCTACCTACCTATCTATTTTGGAATTAAAGAAAAGAAAATTCAACTAATTTGGCTAACAATTTGGAAAATTTTGGCAAAATATAGAAACCAGAAAATTGGAATAAAAAAAAATGGACCTATTCACCCACTTGTGTGGGATTTTTCTTCAGAATGATGATAAGTAAGTACGCTTGTTGTATGTGGTATATAGGCATGTCCTTTATAGGGATATGCCTGGTATCAACACTGGCATCAACACTGGTACCAAGGACCCTAGTACCAGACTGGTATAACCTAAGGCAGGCTAGTCTTATACCAGGACAGGCCTAGTAGTAGGGACACGAGCCAGTACCAGCCTTGTATAAATTTTATATCAATTTCAATACCAAGTCTATACCTGCCTCATACCAGGCAAAAATAAAACTTGGACACAATAGAAGGATCACGCAGATATGATTTTTTTTGGAAAAATACTCAATACCAAGACCAGGCTGGTATGAATTTTTTTGAAAAATACCCAATACCAAGACCAGGCTGGTATGAATTTTTTTTTAAAAACCCAATACCAAGACCAGGTTGGTATGATTTTTTTTGAAAAATACCCAAAAACAAACACCAGGTTGGTATGAATTTCAAAAAAAAAACCCAATACCAAGACCAGGCTGGTATGTTCACAAGTGAGATAGGTACCATACCAAGACTAGTAAGTACTAGGTACAGAGGTCACATACTCCAGCAATATTGCAACAAAATTGCAGAGACCAGAGTGAGTACCGAGGACCATATTCCCAGATCCAATCACTCATGAACTAAACCAGAACAGGTAAGGCACCAAACCGTCCTACCGAATTGTAGTTTGGTCTCGGTAGTCACAAGACTATAACTAACTTAACAAGAAGTGTACTGATTTGAATGCCATAGTACCTAGGCTGGTTATGCACTAATTATTTATATTTGGAATTGTCGAAACTTTTGAAAATTACTTACCTGCCATGTTGAAAGTCTGAAGGATACTTTTAAGCACACTACCTTCAATTATTTAGTATAGTGCATAGTTATAAAATATTATTATTTCTATTGTCGAAAAGTAAATGATAAAAAAGTTATTATTATTAGGACACCTCGTTGTGAATCAGCCCAGGTACTATGGTACTAGCAAAAGAATGTTGTCTTTAAATACACTTGTTATCACTTTCTATTGCAGCCAGGTGAAATTTGTTTAATGTGTATCATTCAAGATGAAAAGGGTCTAGTTTTTAATGAAGTTTTTTTAAAAATGTACTTTTTGATCCCATCAATATTAATGAATTCAAAACTGTTAAGTATTTTATAATAAAATATGTTAGACCATCATAATTTAAAATTTCATTAACATTTTTCACTTTTTGTTCTAGATATGACAAAATAAAAGGAGGTAAAAAAAAAGAAAAAAGAGTGACATTGTAACAACATTTTGGTATACCTTAAAAATTCTGAACACAACTAAATACAAGTATTAATCCAAATTAAGTTGTAAAAGTTGCATAGACTAAAATTATTAGTGAAGTCACCTTGTCCTTATCTTTAAGCTTTAGTTCTACCCTCAAATCCTCTTTCATCCCCCCATTTGGAGTGAAATTGAGAAAGTGAGTGAAGCGGAATATCACTTCATAAGATGTGAAAGATTTAATTTAACAAAGATTTTCATTAGGCTAACGGCAAAGCTGCAGGCACTGCAAAACTAAAACTTGGAGTGAAACTTAGTTGACCAATTTAATTGAAAACACAATCAAGTTTTTCCTTAAATTTTGCCTATGTACTTTTTTCATCCTCACTTTGGCTTTGGTCCCCAATTGTGCCAAAACAGTTTCAGGTGCTTTATGGGCAACTCTATTACATCGATCAATTGATATGTATTTGGTCACCAACAAGACAATACTGGTTACTGGACATAGCCATCCCTTGTGAGAATCAAGATGCCCTCATTTCATCCATGCAGAGAGCGGTTATGAAATCTCATCCAAGCAGCAAAGGATTGTTACAAAATAATTGTGCCCATGAGAGTCCAGTCCAGGGTGGTACCTTGTGCTAACTAGTAGGTTGCTAATGAACCGGAGATCAAACTTGTGCACAATATGGTCACCATGATATGGGTCATAACTCAACTTGACACCTGACAGCCAACCATAGCCTCGAGATTCCTAAGATCAATGGTTATGAAATGCAAATAGCAACATGTCTAATACATCTTCTTGTGGTCAAGCCATTACCCACAATTGTAATGAGTAGTAGAGCTATTGACTAGCAAATCCAGTACTGTGTGCGGCAGGTTCAGGTTTAAAGGGCTTGGTAGAGCTTCAGGTACACGGTGAGAATTACCAACAAGGTTTTTAGTGTAGCTTCCTGTTGTCTAAGTCATGTCCTTTGGCTGTTAGTCTGGTTCTTGTATTCTCTCACACAACCAAAGTAAATGGTTTGTCGTGTTCTGGCCAGTGTACGGGTTTGTCAACAGCAAGAACTTATGATTTCAACAAGTTGCAGGTATTTGAAACCCATATATAAAGAGGGGGAGTACTAACAGCTTGAGGTACAATGGTGGCAATTACAAACAAGGCTCACACTGCACCTTGCCTTCTTAGTTCTATCTTTGGACTGTTGATTTCTCTTGTACTTATTTTCCGACAAAATGAAAATAAATGGTTCACCTTGGTCAGGCAAGTGTACGAGTTTGACAACATCAAAGAACTTATTTCAACAAGCCAGCTGCAGGCATTTGAAATGATGGTATCATAGGGGAGTTGGGGGTCAGACCCTTTGCTTTTTTTCAGGCAGTTTGGATCAGTGTAGTCTTGTTCTTATGCAGGTTGGAGTTTCATACAAAATCATATAGGGTTTAGAGTTCAGGTTCAATGTTATAACTCAGCTGTCGATGAACCACAGCTAAATTACTCAAGAAGGTTCCACCTTGAGAACCTATCTTGTTAACCCTCCTACTTCCACCTCATACTTTCACCATGTACTATCAAACCCAAAAAAATAAAAATAAAAATGAAATCAAAGGTTCTTTTCAAAGTCAACAATTGCACAATACTATATTAATTAAAACTAGTGTTGGGTAGTTACCTTGTTGGGAGGGTTAGAATCAAGAGTACCAAGTCTGATTTTTGGAACCAATTTTAGAATCAGACCTAGAATATACTTTTTTTTTAAGAACGAAACCTGGAATTAGATTCTTGTTTTCAATTATGTGTGGAACCGAAACTAAGGTTTCTGAAAGAAAATAAAGACATGACCTAGGAGCTAGTTCCAAAGGTTAACCAGTGGTTCCAGTGTGAATTACTTGAAACCAGGATCAAAACTAAGTCTTATTTTCGAAACTGAAACTATTTTAATTTATTTTCTAGAACTGAAACCAGAGGTTCGTCATAAAAGTAACGAACTGCTGAACACTAGTTAAAACTAGTATGCTAGGTTCCTATGTTCGTAATGTTAAATTTCGAGGTTTCAAGTTCATATTCTTGTGGTCTGTAGCCTGGACCTGAGCTAATACCTTTTGGTGGAATCAATGTTTTGCTAGATGCAAAATCAAGATTAGCATCTTGAAAACAAATTTATTGAACACAAGTTCATGTCCTATATAGGTAGGCAAGTAAATGATTGATTTTAACCATTAAAATCCTCAATTTTAATTAGTTGTACAATTTCACTTGCAAAGAGGCTGAGTCAAGGGTCAAAAATTACCCTCAATTAGCCTTCCTAGCCTAGTTGGGTTAACTTTGAAAACTCAATTATGAATTAACCTGCTAGTTTGGAGTTCCAACAACAGTGAAATTTTAATTCACTTCTTGTTTTCAAGATCCTCACATTCCAAAATTTGGAAGGCTTCATTTTGATTTGAAGAATTGCATTTTGGCTTGAATATTTTTTTGGGGGTGAATAGTAACTTAGTCATTGTGTGTGCTATATTAGAATACATGCATTAATTCATGTCAAAAGATTTCTTTTGGCAAGTGAAGCTTCAAATCCAATCTTGGGTAGCACTTGCCCAATTTTACATGCGCTGAATCAAGCTTTTTTCTTTCATCATCATGTGCTTGATTTTGGTTGAAATTCTTATCAAACAACTTTGAGTTTGAAAATTTTGAATCTAATGGTTGGATTTATAATCCAATTCATTGATGGATAGATTGAACCAAATAGAAATAAAATAGATGTAAAATAGTCTTAGGCTCGTAGGGGTTAAGCAATAGCCCTAATTACCATTTCCTCAATTATTATTTTTGATAACACCCACATGTTATGCATAATTGGGTTTGTAATTTTCTTCAATAAATATTTTAGGTTCTTCAGCCACTTCTTTGGATTTTATACTCTTAAGTTTTTTTTCCTCAATTTGGGTATGTAAATATAAAACGTTCTCTTAGTGATCTAGTGTGCATTTGAATTCATTTGACATCCAACTTGTGTTTGATTCTCTCCTAGAAAAGGTAGATTGTTTAGCATGTGTTTGGGATAGGTGGAACTTCTTTCTTTGATAATGTCATCAAATCTCTAAACTTGAGAGAAAGACAAAAATACACTGGAAAGCCGACCAAATTGGTCTGCCCTGACATTCAGGGGTTAATCCAACTTGATCAGTTGAATTGGAACTATATCTGTTGGGAAGGCCTGCCATCTAGCACAAACATGCCATGCCCAGTTGGTTCATTGTTAGTTTAAAAATTCTCTTTGTAATGAATTCTTTCATTTGTGCCAAAAAAAAGAAAAGAAAAAAGAAAAAAAAGGGGGAAGCTACCATATTGTTTCTAGTCTAAGCTTCTTGATAAGTACAAAAGATTGCAAGAGTTTGTCACAAATATGAGTGCCATGGGTCAATGGTAAGTGTGAGACTTAGGTCAAGTGTTCGATTTCAGGTCTTAACATTTGCAAGCTAGAAGTACAATGGATTTTGATCAAACTTCATGATGGGTGCCTAGATCTTAATCTTGACATTTGATAAACTAGCAACCATGCATTTGTGTTTCAAGTGTTGATTGGCTTCAATTAAGGCATTTTTATGGGTTGCATAGGCTTTGTAACAAATGCCTTAAGCCATGTCCAATATTTGTTTGGTTGTTTAGTTTTGGGAAATAAAAGAAAATTTAAACATTAAAAGAAATCCACATTAAAAGCGTATTCTCCAATTAATGATGCTCTTAACCAAATTGTACAATGGATTTATAATTGACTTTGGTGAGAACTTGTAGGGAGCAACTTGTAAACACAATATCCAAAAATGAGAGTGTTGGCAGAAAGTAATGAATGTGGAGCTAATAGGACTATACAGTCAATTGCAATTTGCATACATGTTGAATCAATCCTTCATAAAAAGAGGTTCACTGCCCCATTTTCAATTCCATAATTTCAGATGTTCATCATCAACTGGTAGGATCGAATTCATGGGTTTGTCACAAGTACATGAAATAGCCTAGTTGTAAGACATATTGAGTGCATATCTAACATTTTTGGGGCTCGATATGGCTACTAAGATTTCTTACTCAAAAAGGCAAAGGTACAAGTGTGGGTACTAGTTTCACCCTGGCTGACATCTTTGGATTCAGCCAGAGACACCAACTCCCCCAGACTCAAGGTCTGAAATCTACATGCATCTAATTGGCAACAAACTTCTCACCAATAGAAGTATAATGGGAAAAATAGAAAAGTATGATGTCTTCAGGCAGTACTCTGGGGACACTAAACTGGGACAGCTATGCAGAATGAAGGTAGAAAAAGGAGAAAAGTGTGGAAGACAATAAAGATATTCATAAGGATATCCTTGGCCATCTCAATCCCACTTTACAGCTATCTTTAAAGTCCCCCAACCTGGGACAGAAACTCCAATATAAAGATGAGCTCTCCAAAAATTTCACCATTATTTATTTTATTTAATTACAACTAAAGACCTTGTGCTTACCTAAGGGATCTACTTACCTTGATTAGAGACCTACCTAAGCTACCTACCCATCTACCTACTCACTTGCTCAGGTTACCTACTTACTTAAGTTATGTACCCATCCACCTAGTGTACCTACGAGTGTTGATTGGGTATCTACTTTTAGACATGCCCAATGGACAAAGTATCTTTTAAAAATTCACATGTGATACCCTGGGGGCTTGGGCCGCACAATTTTTTTGACAAACTGAAGCCCTCTAGGCATAGACATAGGTTGGATTTTTTTTACAAGATGAGCATGGGTACCAGGTATCAGAATTGGTGATGTCTGGGGGACCTCAACCCGGTCATGTGCATTAAAAAATATAACCATAATTCATATGGTTTTCAAGCAAAAAAGAAAAGAAAAGAATACACATTGTTTTATGAATTGCTCACACACAACATACAAATCCCATGATACAAATTGTTCTCTGAAGCTATCAAACACAACTTCCAAATCCTATGTCTTCAACAACTAAATACTAACTATGAAATTTGTAACATAAATAACTACATGATGTATTCTTGCTACCACCAAAATTTTAGCCTAGGTGACTAAGTGATTAATGATTAATGACGTAACCTTGATGCCAAGGTGGCAAACTGATCCAAGTTGGAGTTGTTGATTGCACACCAAAAATTGTCACTCACCTTCAGCAACTACTTTCGCTCAATTTGGTGGGCATAGAGTGCACTCTCGGACTTTGGCATACTATGCACATATAAACTACAAATAAAAGCATACAAGTAGCCATGTATTGAAACTATGTCACCAAACCTCAACAATATAATGTAAATTGGAGACCCCAACCTTGACCACAACAATTTGCTACTTGAAAAACCCAACCCCACACCTAATAATACGCAAATTGGAAATTCAAAATATGCAACAATCTAAACACTAGAAAACCCAACAATTTGCAAATTGAAATCCCCAAAAATGCAACAACTTGGACATTGGAAACCCAACACCAATGAACTGGAAATCAACCCAACAATTTGCAATCTAAAAAACCCAACCAATTGCAATATGGAAACCCCAAAAATTTGCAAACTACAAATTACACAACAGGTTTCCAAAACTCTGAAAACTCCACAATAGATCATACACACATTTTAGACCTATTGTGGAGCTTTAAAAATATTAGGGTGTTTCACACTTTGTTTTTCTCATCATTGAAGCACTTTACCCCTTAGGGTTTGGGTACCTGCACATCCAACAAACCATAAAAACACTTTCAACAAAAAATGGGGCAATCTACCATTAGGGTTAACATCCAAGCTTCTTGATTTACACTTAGAAACACCACATATGTTAATCTTCTTCAAACTATCAAGTTAAAATCAACAATGAAATCTTCATTTTTTGAAACCATGACATCTTAAATCTTGAGGCATCCCTCGATTGATTTAGGTAGGCCAATTGTGCACCCAAACTTGGGATCGTTTGGCTAGTTTTTCATTATAAGAACCAACTTGTCCAGATTTTCAATTCCAAGTCAACATCATTTCAAACCTATAGTGATGCTTGCCATACTAAATTTTTTTTTAATTTTTATTTGTGACCCAACAATGCCCATGAACTATCATGCCAAATGTGAAATATTAGGAAATTGATACTCATGTTCTGTCCACCATGTGAAAGGACTGAATGCAATAGTAGGCATTGTATTTCTCTTAAAAAATGACGTCTCAATTTAAACAACCCCAATGTAGCCTCTTCAATAAAAGCTAGAGCTCCAAATGCACCAAGCTCAAGTGTAATAGACCAAGCTAGTTCAACATCAACAGAAGTTAATGTTAGGTTGTTATAAACAATCAACAATAGAAGCAAAAGAATCTCACGATTGTATTCTATAGCTACTTGCATGGCTAATTCAATGCCCACAAAATCATGGATGAGTTACAAATTCTTAAACCATGAATCAAACATGAAAACTAACATGTTGTGAGTGGCACAAGGCTAGAAGGGTGATGTAAAGGCCAAAAATGGCTTCAACACACCAATGACCTTAGCTCACATGTGACACCCCAAATGCATCAATTCATCATCAAAATCTCCTACCTACAATCAATAAACAAATGCAAAAATTAGAACTTAACCCAAAGCCAACAATAAACAAACAACCAATTTTTTTACTAGCCACATATTTGCATCACATCATTGATGCTAGAATTAGTGTTGCGCATCATCACACACATAGATACATGGTAGCATATATTACATCAAGCAACCAATATCCCTTGGTTTGGTTCAAAACACATTCAATGACCACATGGGGTCAAATTTTTTGACATTTTTTGTGCCACAACCCAAGTTTAAAAAGTAGGAATTCTATTCTACAAAGAAATGTTTTGCCTTGAATAGCAAAGATTTATGGCATCTTTGAACTCCAAGGTTTCTTTGAATAATATAACTTTGGATGCAAACTGTGTTTTCATAGGAGTCTTTAATTTTTGAGGGCAAAAGGATGCATCTTTGCAAGCCCTAGCCCATTCATGTTTACCTTTGCCACTTTTTTAAATCCAAGTAATAATTTTTTGCAAAGAAGATTAGGCATCCTTAATAAAAAAACCTCTCACATTCCACCACATACCTTAAGGTCATTAGTAGCATATTGACAACACTTTGACATTGCATGCCCATAACAAATGGCAACATGGGGTTGTGGCAACTGCAATGGAACATAAGATATAATATTTGTAAATCTTATAATGAGGGTGTTCAAATTGGCACCTTCATCTTTGACACATGCGATGACCTTGTCCAACAATTCATACTAAGCAAACAAATCCCTCAATTTGACAACTGTGGTAGCACTTGATGTTTCATGAACTTCAAAAATCCCAACTATAATATGACATGCTTCCCACTATTTGTTGATGTAATTTACAACAAGCACAAATGTGCCAAAACCTCCTTGGGACATCCATAAATCAAAGTGGTAGTCACCATGGTTGTTTCAGCAAGGGCAGGAAGCACATACCTTTCCATGGTCTTGATTACCATCATTGGAATGATTTCGGTGGCGAACTATCATCTACTAAAAACCATAACCCAATTGCACTTATGGAGGATAAGCCTTTTCAACTAGATGTTTTCAACAAAGTTCAATGGGCGATAGCCATTTATTATGTAGAGTACAAGATCCTAAAGGAGGTGTTTTTAAACAAGGTCTATTTTTTTATATGGGGTTCCACTATTGAAAAAATCAAAGATGGAAATTGAAGACGAATTTTTCCTCTTCTTGATAAGGTGAAAACACACTAATCTTGTCATAGCTTGTTCAATTATCAATCATGGCCATGGAACAAAATATAAATGAATAATATGTGAAAATGACTCAAAAAAATAATATTACATGTGATATGATCACATTGTATGAATTTCATGAATAGATTTTGAGTTACCATAACATATTGGACTTTTGAAGTGCCAAGAACTTAGCATCACAATCCATATCATATGATTATGGATTCATTATATCTACTAAAATGCTTAAGAGTTGAATGATTTTTTTTCACATAGAAAGTAGTGTGATGCCATTGATACAAAGGAAGACAATTTTGAAAGATTTTGAAAACCATAAATTGAGATATACAATGAAATATGGATTTTTTAATAAAATTCCTTTATTCATTTGAATTGATAATTCAACTTTTCATTTTTTAAATGTAAATTTTTGATACAATTATCTACAATTGATAAAGTTTAAATTTTTAAAAAAAAATTGTTTAATCTTGCCATATGACTTATGCAATATAATTTATTTTGCTACAATGTAAAATGGACTTTTATTTTAACATTAATATGGATTCCACATATGCTAGAAAATACTCCACTTTAATGTGCTTTCATCCGGTAGTTTAAGGAACATCAAACTATGTGGTAACATCGAAATGTCGCATTTGGTATTACTTCATAACTACAAAATGTTCCAAAGCAACATGATGACTCATGACAATTGTGCCATGGTCCCTTTTATACATAACCAACCTTTTCAACTTTGGGTAGAACTTTGATCTACCTTTTCTTGTTGCACAATATGGCACAAAATGCATTTCATTTTTTGAGATTTGCTAACATCCACAATAACATTAAAGTCATTAAATTTAAAGAACCTGCACATATTTCTTGACTTTTGCCATCACTATGAGAAATCGTGTTCATTGAAACCACATTAACTTATAATTAAAACTCAAAAAACAAGTTGTATACAATTGTTATGCAACTATCCCTTTAAAAATATGGTGTATTGATAAATAAATTGTCATGTCAGAAAATCAATTAGTTATATTATATTTGCAAGTGAGTTGAAAATGGGTCTTCTATACAATAATTTATACACATCGTACATACATATGTATTCAACCATGTTTGACTTTTCTAGGAATTACATTGTAGTTACATGTGACAATTATTTTAAAACTATTATAAATGTGTCATTAAAACAACAATTATGTTGCAACTAATGTACAATGTACATACATGTGATTATGTCACGTGTCCACATCTCCACCACCCATTATGGGATACATTTGCAACAAGTTTTTAATTATGATTCCAATTGATATGATTAGTATGGCCACTAGTGCGCCACTACTAAAGTATTATTGTTCAACTATGTTATGACTATAAAACAACTATTTATTACTTAATAAGGATACATATTCATTAATTATTTGGATTTTCATCATATGTGTTTCATTTTGAGTGATTTGAAATGTTATGGGAAGACTACTTCAATTTCTAGAAATCATCTTTGAAGTGTAAAGGAAAATGAGTAATGAAAAAATAATAAGAAGATGAATAAGCTTCTAATTTACAAAACACGTTTTTTTTTCTTTGGATCCTTCCTACTTTCAAACCTCATAACTTTCTTATTTCTTATTCATTTAAACGATGTAAAGTTCTATAAGAACACCATTTAAAGTTTTACAAATTATTTTTGAAATTTAACAATAAAAAAACAACATATAAGGAATTTTGTGGGTGTTTGGGAACTAGCCATTATAGTATTTGGTGGTTTGTTTTTTGAGTTCTTGACCCCTTTATTTTGAAAGGCCATAACTTTTTCAATTCTATTCCATTTTTTATGATTCTTAGTGCACTAAACGTGCTAATAAGAAGGGTTCAAACTTTGTTTAAATACTAAAAATAATGGAACCCCCCTTTGGATCTGGCTTGCCCTAAGCGCTTAAGTGTTATAGTTGCAATTGAATTGCAACTAATGAACAATTAAAAGATTTAACCCATATGCTTTGCTTCAGAATCCCATGTTACAAATTATATAAAGAAGGCTTGTTTCTTTATGTTTTCACATTAAAATACATGTGCCATTTTGGGATGAGTTGAAAAAAGGTGAACCTAAAAGCAAAACATAAAATTGAAAAAAAAGTTTCATGGCTATTTTTTAATGCATTTAATCTTGTGCTTCCTACCTACTTACCTACCTAGGTAAGTAAGTAGGTAGGTCCTAGGTATAAATGTAGGTATGTAGGTCTTAAGACCTGCCAACCTACCTACCTATGGTTATGTATGACCTACTGAGCTATTAAAATAAATATATATATATATTTCCAAAATATGCCATGTGGTAATTTTTTTATTGTGCCACATGTTGTAATCTCAGAGCATCATTAACAATCATAATGGACGATGGAGATCAATATTACGAATTTTTTTCATGTCCAAAATCTTCATAATGCCATTTGTTAAATTTTAATAGATGGATGACAATTAATGATGTTAGCATGACATCATGGATGTAGTTATAATGGAATTGAATAGTAGTTGAAAATGAATTGTTTTAACTAACTTGTAATTGAGTTGCAATGACTTGCATCGTATATATGGTGAGTTGCAATTTTGTAACTTATGCAACTTGTTTGTTAGAATTCACAATGTATAAATACAGTGAGTTGCAAATGTCCATTGCAACTCAAAAATTAAGTTATAACGCCAATTGCAAAACATTTTTTTTCTCATAGTGCATGTATTCCAAAACTTTTAGTTGAGTTCAAACTAAAGAAATAGCTATTCCTATCACCCAACAACCTCAGTTTCAAAAATCTCCAAGTCATTTTCACCAAGCTCTTTTCAATAATTATTTCATTAGGACTTGCCTAAGATTCATGCCCACCATCACCACTCCTAGCCCCACCACCACCACCACTCCCAAACCCTTGGGCTTCATCAATGCCAACATCATAATCAGACATAGATAAAGGAAATCCCTCCCCCTCCCCATCCTCTCTCACTTTATTCATAAACACATTTTGACTGTCAATAGTCATTATAGAACAAGAATGAAAACTAAACTCTACAAAATGTAGAGTAAGAACTAGCATTGATGAAGCCTAAAGGTGAAAAAGCTTTTGGACAATAATGAAAAAGCTTTTCATCAACAATGCAAAAGTTCTTTAAGCTCTTAATGATGAATTGGCAAACCAAAATAGTAAAGCAATCATTAGTGTCAATGATGGAAACAAAGAACACTGAAAATCAAAATACAAACTCTTGACATAACCTATCTTTTTTAGGTCTCAAGTCAAAAATAAACAATGTAAAGAGCTTATAACTTAGAGCTTACCTAAACAATAATGTAGTAGTCGGCCTTGATCAAAAGTAAAACACCTTGAAGGCAAATTTGACATTCTTGTCCATTGTATTGATGTTTGGATTCTCCATCATGAGGGAAAATCTAGCTTTCCTTTCCATTAATGTTGTTTTCACTTTCCATCATCATTGCAAAAAGTCACAAAACAACATTTCTCACATCAATAACCCTCAAAGCAAAAAGTTTAACCTAACTTTTTAACTTTTAGCCTTAAACCTTGATGCCCGACACTAGTGTGTGACGGCAAATGTCCACCCCACCAGTGCATTTTAGCACTTTGCAAAACACATCGCCCATTGAAGTATGGGCATGACATGTGTATTAGAGAAGAAAGGCCTACCCAAGTAGGGTATTGTGCATTTTTTAGTCGACTCATGCCCAATAGTCAAAGCACCCAATACCTTGGTTTATGCCTTGGTTGATACCCGGCCAAAAGTAAATACCCAACCATCATTGGTGCCTACTTGCATAGACTACCTACCAAACTACCTAGGTTACAAGCCTACCAAACTACCTAGGTTACAAGCCTCCCAACCTACCCAACAAGTTTGACTACCTCTTCACCTATGTTAAACTTACATAATACCTTCCTAGTCTACCTATCCAACTACTTAGGTTTTTGATCTATCAACCTACCTACCCATCTAAACTATTTACCTATTTGTTTACATATGTCCTTACTTATGATGTCTACCTACATACCACCTAAGGTACTTATTTACTTACTTAATTTATTTACCTATTCACCTATCTACCAACCTAGGTTACTTACATACTTGTACTACCTACTTGGGTTAGTTTTCACACAAGGTGCAAAACATAGACTAGGGACCAAAGTAGTTTGACCTCAAGTTTTAAAAGGATTTTTTTAGTTTGGTCCCTTTTCTTTTTGTAGTTCAAAAATGTTAGTTCTAATGTCAAGTCTCACCAAGTGTTAGAGGTTTAGGGTCCCTGATAAAAGTCACTTTATGAATATACTTAATAAAATTATCCTTCAAGTAATACCAAGCTACAACCCAATTTGACCTTTGATTTATTGTTTCATTCCTTGTTTTTTGGTATTTTTAAAGTCAATCCAACCAAGGACAAAATCCCCAACTATGGATGAAGTAGGGACTAATTTTAATTTGAAATGATTTAAATGAATCAAAAGGTTACTTAATACTTGAGTTTAGAGATTATGAATATGTAGGAGTTTTAAGGTTATAGAATGTGCAATTTAGTGTATAAAGTTTATAATTTTGGGTTGAAGGGTTCAATTTTAAGGTTTTGATTTTAGGGGTTATTTTTTACAATTTTATTTTTTGTTGTCATTTTTTAGGGTTTTCATTTTAAAGTTTATATTTTATGGTAATGTTTTGGGGTTTAAGGTTTAAAGTCTAAGGATTTTTCTCTTTAAGGTTTATTTTTAAATGGTTATTTTTAAGGTTTGGGCTTTAGAGCTTATTCTTTAGATGTTTTTAATTTGGGTTTAAGTTTCAAAAATATTTTTCTTGGGTTTGAGTTTAGTTGTTATTTTTTAAGGTTCAAGTTTGATGTTTACATTTTAGGGTTAAGGTTTTTGAGTTTTGAGGTTAAAGTTTAGGGTTAGGTTTAAGGTTTTAGTTTTAAGGTTAAGGTTTGGTTTAGTTGAAAGGTGTAAGTTGATGGTTAGGTTTTGGGGTTTAAAGTTCTAGGGTTTGATTTTAGATTTAAGTTTTAGCATTTAGGCTCAGATTCATGTTTTGGATTTATGGGTTAAAGTCTAAAAACAAGAAATACAATTAGGATTTGGATTTGGGTTTCATGATTATTAAATTAGGGTATAAGGATGTATATGAAGTTTTTAGGTAATGTTATTTGATAGGTATAAGATTTTACAGTTTATATTGTACATGGTGCCGTTGCTTTTCGCTTTATTAACATTTTTCATATAATGCTTTGATCCTCAAGTATGCATTTTATTGTAGACTCATTTATGATCATTAGGATTCATCCATCCCTACACATGAAATGAACACACAAAAATTTAGTTGCAAAGAAAGGGAATTTAGGTAGAACCAAGGGCCAAATAAAAGAGAAGAAAAAAAACAAAGGCACAACCAAAAGGTCAAATCTATAGTTCTTTTGATGCATATTAACTCTATAGGTACATAACTTCTAGATACATTTCATTATAGTTCTTTGGAGACATAGCAAAAAAGGTCCATCCACCAATTCTCACCTATTGCAAATCATTCAATTTCACTACATTGGGTTTGTGCAAGGTTTTTTAATGTTTATAGATGGGTCCACGCAAAATAAAGTAGGTCAATTTGTCATCTTTGTGCAATAAATAAGGTTTTGCGTTTTTTCATTTTAGGCCTTTCAATAATGTTATAAAATTTGGGATCTAGTTGTTGTCATACATGGGCATCCCTTTTAAATTTTATCATTTAAATATTTTATTTATCGTTCGCAACTTTATTAAGTTGTAAGTTGATACAATAATATTTTCAAATCAAATAATTTAAAAGGTGTGTTATTAATGTGTGAACATACATGTGGATAAAGTCATGGATAACAACATCAATTGGCATCATCATTACAAACATCATTGCAAACATAAGCATGAATGAATTTGAAATTCATTTGCTATGAACTTGTAGTTGATTTATAATTAATTTGTAATTCACTTATAGTTGATTTATTGTTAACTTGTATTGAAAAAAAAATTTCAAAAGGTTTTTTTAGATGATGGGCATATGGAAGTCTCCATGAAAGCTTCTTTGAACTAGGTCTTTAGAGCCATATAAATAAAGGTATAACCCCATTACTCTTGGTCATTTCAATATTAATTTTGGGTATGATCTTGCATTAGAGCCTTGTTTTTTTCATGTTTCATGTTTGGATTTAAAATTAAACTTGCATTTGTCATGGTTTGTTAGTGTCCTTTGAAAATTCTCATGCTTTGGTTGTTTTGATGCATGTGACAAATATTAATAAATGAAATCTTCTCATATGTAACCATGTGCAATTAATGGTGTACATATGTGATAATATACATATGCTATCAAAGCCTAGGTTACTAGCTACAATAATAATAATAAAAATTATGATGTTAACACTATTATTTTTAATTATTAATCTATATTAATATTAATATTAATAATTATTAAATTCTATTAGTTCATAAATAATATTATAATATTATCTATTAGCTATTATCATTGGTTTTATATAACATAGGTATAAAATAGTCATTACATAACTTGCAACTAAGTTGGTCAATGTGTTTGTAATTATTTGTTTATCCCATATCTTTTGTCCTTCATTCCAATTTTGTACATTATATAAATGTGGTCTAGACATGGTCACAAACCAAATGTCATTTGAGATGAACCAATAAAAAAAAGTTTGACTCGAAAGATTAAACCCAAAAATAAAATACGATTAAATCTATCTATTAATTAATTTAGGCCTCTCTACCCACCTAATTAGGCTTAATTGACTACTTATTTAAGTGCTACTTGTCATTGGACTTTAAAAATGGACATGTGCTGAAATCATGTTCATAATTTATTGGATGGTTTAGAAATTATTCATTTGTTAATGATATTGAATATTAAAATAACTATGGTTCAAGTGCCATATGTCACCATATAATTGACATTAAAAATGAACACATGTCATAAAAAGATGGTTTACCATTTTTAATTGTATCTATAAATTTTTTAAATGGATACAAATGGATGAAAATGTATAATGATATTGAATATACAATATACAATATACAATATATTTAAAATTAAGTATGGTATGTCACATCCAATTGAAAATTGCATGCAATTTGTTTTAAAGAACCAAAAGAATTTAAATTGCATGTGCCATGTGTAACTAAAAATCAATTGTAAATGAAAATTAGAAAACTTAGCTTTTTTTTAGTAAATAATTAAATTAAATTTACTTCTTTAACTATTTTTCTTTTTCCATATCACATTTGACACACTTGTGTAGTTTAAAAGGTCAATTTCACTAAACATCACCTATTTTCTAATCTATAATTTGTCACACAATTATAATTTTCAATGTTGAATGGATGTTGGGTGGAATGCATAATGGACTGGAGACATGTTTTGTAATATTTAATATAATGAAAAGGAAAACTTGCACACAAGGGTAGAGAACTCACTCACTTTTATTAAGTCATTGAGAAGGTGTGTTACAAACAACAACACCTTCTATTACACCCACATTATCACATTAGGATTTTTTTATTCCATAACCAACCCTTACAAGCACATGATTTATTGTGCTTGCATCTTTGTGCACCACATCACAAACTTTGAATTTCACGAAATTTCAATAAAATCCATTTGAAAATTGTAAAAAAATATATTTGTGTAAAATCCATGACCTTCAAAGTGTAAAAATGTATTAATTTAAAAAAAAAAACATTATTTATGTAAAAAAAAAACTTATGATATGTACGATTTACATTTTAACTAAATCTATGCAATTATTGTGATGTAATTTTGCATAAAATTATATGATTTTTGTGTATTAAACATGAACATTCACATATGTCATTCAAAAACAATGTCTCATCTATTTGAATATCTAAATATTGAATATATACATATATTGATCATGACATAGAATTCATGCAATTTATGGACAAACTAATGAAAATTAAATTTCACATAAAATTTGTACAAACTTATGAAACTTGGTAAATTTGTGATGTAGGAAGATTCTATCTCATATCTATCCCTTGTAAATATGTTGTTTATTTTGCAAGTTGACTAGTTACACACAAGAGACTACACTCCATGGTAACCTTTTATCACAAACTTAACATCAATAATTTATGAATGGAAATCATGCAAACTTTGTTCATTCATAAGTTTCATACATTTTGTGCATGGATTATTGTGTGTTGAAAACACATTTGACAAATGAAATAGACCTATTAATGTATGAATTTCCCATCATCCTATATATTTGTGTGTCAAACATGTTTTCAACACATGATATTTTTGTGTGAAATATACAAACCTATCAATGAATGAACTTTGCATAATTTTCATTATTAAATCAATGGATGATAAATTTGTAATGTTACATTTTAAGCATCACCTAATTACAATTCCCATATCCCATAATTTCCCAAACATCTATGAATAACCCCACTTTAACAAAGGTGCCACAAGTTTTAATGTTGCAATTATCAACCTCGTAATGCCACAACTATTAACATCATTGTTGGAACAACTTTTAGCTCTCACACCTACCATGGTTGTTGTAGATGCAACTTGTAGCAATCACACACTTTGAAATTCCCTACCCTAAGAAACAACATGGTGACACACTTAAACATTCATGCTCATGGCGTTTAAGGAACACCACAACCTCTATTGTAGTTGAAGCATTGACCCCTGGTTCAACTCTATGTACTCAACTATTCAAACAATGCAAAACATTGAAGTGAACTAAACAAAACCTCAACATTGAGCAAAAGAAATAATTATTCCTAAACAAAATATCAACAACATGAATCAACACAAGTCAACAAGCCCAAACTTGAGATTCAACATGTCAATAAGTCGAGGACTATTTCCCTTGCACCTAAACAAACATCAGTATAAAGATGAAAAGCTTACAAAAAATACTTGATAGTGTGGAAAAATAGGTGGGCACAGTGACCAAAGACAACACCATGTTGGCCTTGGTGTGATGGAATATATTAATAACCCCTTGAACAACATATGGAGGAGGGAATATTTAGGATAAGCTTTAGATATGAAGGATTTGATTTTGAGAGGAAAAACTAAAACCTAGCACAAGCATTAGTCCCTTAGAGAGTGCTTTCAGTAACTAATCTCCCTTTACACTTTTCATTGAAGAGGGGGACATTGACATCCCTTCCATTACAAGGAAGATATTTATTCTTCCAAACTTTGTCAACAAAGGGCCTACTCAATTTAATGTCCACACTACCCAAACCCCCCACGGCCTTCCTTAGAAAGGCTCTCTCACCAAACAAGAACTTAGTTCTTTTTTCACTAGGACTCCCAAGGATGCCCCCACAATCTTAGAGGTGTCTTTGAGTACACATTTATTTAAGCCTTGATGAGCTCTCTTGGCTTCCTAGGTTTGAGCCTTGCCCCTCAACCTTGTGGGATTTTGTATTCTTTCATTCTTTTAAACCTGGTGAGGTCTTTCAGCTTAGCGGTAAGCCATTGAGACAGCCTTGGTGAAGTCAAGAGTTCAATATTAGTTCCTACTTTTCAAAAGGAAACGTGGACTTCACTTGTGAACTCAAAAAATTTTGCTTGAAATATTTAGTAGATGATGTTGTCTGACTGGAAATTGGACAAGATGAGCACCACAATATTATGACCAAGAAAGCCAAATCCCATTATCACTCTAATCAGGCAATTTCCTTATCACTTGAGTTCCTTTCTGACTTCTGGCAATTGAAACTGCCAAAAATAATGTCATTTTTGAAATCGTCATTTATAATTTCACCTTTTTGGCAAATTTTCAGCAATGGAAATTCAAAAAACACCATTATGGAGCAGAACCTGTACCCACTGGTCATGAAGTGGGTAGGAGAGTTTGCATCCATTTCATGATAGTGCTCATGTTGGTGCCAACAACTACATTGCTGGATGGTAGTTGTACTACAGTGGTCCTCATGTAGACCTCTCACAAAAGCCTAGAAATAGAGGTATATGAAAGGGTCTGTCTGATGAGTCCTGAATTCTCTCCATGTCTAACATGATGGTGCTGTTGTTGGGTGGTTTCTGTGATGCAGAAAATTGTGACCAGTCTGCCTTCATCATTTGCAGCTTACCAGATATCAATAAGGTGGATAAAAGATGTTAGTGAGAATCCAACTACATAGTTACAGACTTAATTGGAATCGGACTGTAAAACTTGTTGATTCATTCAACTTCAAAATTAGAAATTTTTTGGTACAATGGGAGTTGAAAAATTTAATGCCACATTCAGAACTGGCTGTGTCCTTCCATGTACCAGTTAAAAGCCACTTAATCAAAGTGTAGATTGTTGGCAGTGGGGTACTAATTAGGGAGAACAAACTTGGCCCACACACATGGGATTTTAGGGGTTGAAATTGCACATCCAGCCTTACTGTCCTTGGGTTTTTCATGAGACGTTGGAGATTGCAGAGACATTGCAGGGTACAGGCTTCAGATCAGCTGCAAAAGAGGACAATGGCAATGACGTTTCTGCAGAAATGACGACATCAGTGACAGTTCAGGAGATTAAGCTATTTGTTTATTTATTACTGTGGAGGAAACTTCATACACAGTTAGAAAAGAAATTAGGCTTCCCAAAAATCTTGAAAACATTTTTATGAAGAAAAGGAATTTGAAAATATAGTTGGTTTTTGAAATTTTCATTTATAGATAAACAAGGATACATTGAAACATTTATCCCATTGTACAGACTAATCACTAAAGGGAAAAGGTCAAGCTAAAGACAAGAAGGAAAAAAATGTTGAAAACATTACAAAATACTAGTCAGATTACCCCTTGTCATGTCAATGGCTATAGTCACTTTGCAACACAAATAACAATGTCTATTGTCACTAGCTATGATTAGAAGTAAGGTTGACATTGCCAGATAGCTACATTTGAAGCAAAAATCTTAGGTCTTGTCACTACCAAGCTCCATCTTCACCCTCCTTTGTCAACAACAAAATTTCAGAGTTGCACTCTCTCATCATCGAAACATCAAACCTTTAAACGCTAATATTGTTAAATTAAAATTCATCACACATGCTCTCATGATTCTAATTCATTATTGTACAGTAGTATAACTCAACTCATGAAGTTTCCTGATTATATTGTTGTTAGAACTTGCCACTTGCCAAAGATACAAAAGACATATAACAAGGTATGTTTTCAAGAATTACATTATTTGGACCGATGAACAAAACTGGGGAAACTCTAAAGCAGATGGTGGGAGCCCTACTTGTATTTGTGAATGTTGTCATGCTTTGTTATCGTTGTGATGGAGCTACTTGGAGCCAACTTTATTATGAGCATTACAATTATTGTTTCCAGGTGAAAGTATTGTAATGCACATTCCATGTCCAAATTTGACTTGGAAACAATCAAGACTCTATAACCACTTGACTAATAACTTGGAGCATGTGTAACAAACTGAATCTGCTTTAACAAAAGTTTATATATCAATATTACTTTCACTTTGCAATCACAATAGTCATTCATTCAAAATATCAAGATCTCCAAAACGCTGCCCAGAAAATACAAAGAGTGAACACCCTGCTCCTCACCCTCCAAGGACATTATCCCATTCACCTTGGCACCTGTAATACAGAGATGAGATGTTTGGGGATGATGGGCACAAGAAATTTGATAACCCCTTCACTTTTTATTGTAGTGTTTCAAAATAGAAAGGTTAATGAACAAGGGTTGTACATATCGGTTGTGATGACATGAGGGTACGTCATTGTGTCCCACTTGATGGTAAGTCATGATAACAAAATCAAGTACTAGGCTAGCAAAAAGTTTCCTTTTCAGGGAATTTTGAAATGCATAGGTGATCTTGATTCTGCCTGATGATTTGAAGCAAAGAGTACTCTTCTCTTTTGCAAGGACTTCCCAACCAAACTAGACAGAGGAGGAACTAAAAAGTGTAACCTTTAATGGTTTCATAAGATTGGGAAGTACACAGGGACGAGGTCATGATGATTTATTATATCATAAACAAGCCAAAAGATGTGATGACAAACTTGTGAGCAGAGAATTTGCTGGCCTGTTGAGGGCCCCTTGTTGTGGCAGGGGTTCCTTGCTTTGTAATGCAATAATCTATTGTACTTGTGGATTCCTTTGAGTAAATGGTTTCTTTGTGTTTTCGTTTCTAAAGAGTAAAACATTAAACAGTTTTCTTGATCAAGTGATTTAGTGTCTGTTCCTTATGGACCCTACATTCCATTGCAGTCTGGCACCTGTGTGTAAAAATAATCTCTCACCAACCCAACAAAGGAATGAGATGGTTGAGTTTGCAGGAGCATGGCTTTCTCATGCCAACGGTTTTTGGGGTGGATATGAATTAGGGTATGCACCAGTGTTGTCCGGTTACCCTGTTTTGTCGGTTACAATCATCAGTATTGGTTTTGATTTGTTTTAAAATTGGAGATTCTTTGGGTGCACATTTGAGCTCGATTCTTCCCATTCTAAAACTTTGCAGTTTCAGTTTTGACACATTTTTTCAAACTCAAGAAGCTTCAGGTGTGATTCAAAACTGGGTTCGATTCCATGTAAACATTACACACTCCTCTATGCTAGATATTTTGTAGATAGAAAATTTTGTATCAAATTAAAATTGGTGTCTATATATAAGTATGGAGTTCAACAATTAATAAAAAATAATATTTAACTCTGAAATTGAGCTTGTCAACTTTTCCAAAAAAAATGAAAATTAATCTCATTAAAGAACTTGTCTTTGTTTTCAAGAATGCTTTTTCATGGTTTGGGTGAGAGTCTAGATCTAGCAAACTGCTAATTCCAATGTGTGATTCTTGTGCTGGTTCTAACAAAAAGATGTGAGCTTGAGTCTGGTTCACAAAAAATTGAACCTAAACTCCCCATTTTATTACTCTGAAAACCAGAAACTCTCACCAATGTTGAGTGGTTATCCAGCTTGGTTGATTAGAACCATTGGTATCAGTTCTGGCCAGTTTGAAAATGAATATTTTAGGGGAAAAAGTCTTGAACCAGGGTCTAATTGAAAGTTAACTACGAGTTAATCATTGGTTTCATACTGATTACCCAAAATTAGACCAGAAGCATCTTTGATTTCCAGAACTGAAACCGAAACAAAAACCTGAATTAATGCTTTTCCAAGAACTGGACCAGAGTTGAACTCAGGGTTTCATTTTTTTGGGAGCTAGAATCAGAACTGTTCTAATGGTTGTAGAAGAATAAGAACCAGAGGATCTTCATAAAAGTCCAGAACCACCCAACAAGACTGGTGGAAAACTGGTCCATACCAGTTCTTGACTTTTGTAAAGAACCTCCAGTTTTCATTTTTAAAAAAATGAGAATTGTCTTGGTTCTGGTTCCAGACATAAACGGAACTGAGAATCCAACTCCAGGTCTGGTTCTTCAAAATAATAAAATATGGTTCAAGTCTTAAAAATCAGATCTAGACCTAGTTCCAGTTTGGTTCTTACTAACCTGAACTGAATCTGTTGATTAACCTTTGGGTAACCCCTCGTTCTACTCACTTCCCTTTCAATAACATGTATCTGAGTTGCAATTCCAATTCCACACATATATAAAATTGGGGACCCAGCTCCAGGTCTCATTCTTTAAAAAAGTCAAATCAAAATTTGATTCTTACTAACCAAAACCTATAGTTCTTACCTGCCAAAACAAGTACCAGCTCAAAATTGGTATGTACCAGTGTTGGTTGGTTATTGATTTTTTTATAATCATGGGGAAGATTAGTTTTTAGAATTTTTGTGTGTTGATTAAGTTATCAATATCAATATCAATTTTTTTGATCAATTAGGTTATCAATATCTTTAAATAATAATTGTCAAATATGCATAAAAGTAGGTTATCAAATAACTAATTGATAATTATTAGTTGTCATGCCAATTACTAACTAATTACAAGGTTTTTAGACATTTTTATTTTTATTTAATATTTTATTTCTCCATATTCATGTACTATATCATAAAAATGTTTAATAATTTAAGATTGATAACTTACCCTGATGATAAGTAATCCAAGTAAGTTATTAAAATTTGAAAATTCAATAATAGGGAGTTCGGTTATTAATTGATTATAAAAAAATTAGTGATCAACTCATAAGCTATCAATACTTAGGTTGATAATTGGATCAAAACTCAATAACTAGCCAACATTGGTATGCACTATGCACTAATGTTGTGCAGGTACCTGTGTGACTGGACAAGAAGGCAATCGAAGCATGTTTTCATGTGAACATAGCAAGTTTTTAGGGTTTTGGTTTTTGTTTACAGTGGCTGTCAACTTTCTGCATGTTAACTATAGAAATTATTCCCTCACTATTTGTTAGTTGTAGCTTGTGAGCATGGGTAGGAAGTCTTGTTTGTTTGTGTATTATGTGAAATTGATCAACACCAAGCTATGGATGGTTGAATGGACAAAAGAGTAAGGAAAAGAATAATAAATTATCATTGGCATGATCAAAGGCTTTACTTCAAGGGGTTGTTTGTGCTTAAACTAGAGGAAAGAATGGCATTGATAATCCAAATGCATGAAGATTTGGGGCATTCTGGAAAACAAAAGACATTGGTTGAAATCTGCAGGAGATATTTTTGGCATAATAGGACGGAGGATGTCAAAAGAGTTGTGAGAATGTGCCAACAATGCCAAATGGTGAGAAAGGTGGGCAACATTTGCTGTGAGGATGAAGAGTTGAAGAATATATCTATTTGTAAACTATTTTATAGGGTTGTTATGGATATTGCAGGTCCATTACTTGAAACCAAATCAAGAAAAAAAAATAATTCTGGTTGCCATCAATCATTACTCGAAGTGGTGCGAAGCAAAAGCTGTTGTTTACCATGGTGCTAAGACAACAAACAAATTTCTAGAAGATGAAATAATATCTAAATATGGAGTTCCCAAGTTTGTGTTAATTGATAATGGAGGGGAATGGGCAACACAATTAGATGTTATGTGTAGGGACTATGGTATCCACCATCAACACACAACACATGGTTATAATGTAATGGGATGGCTGAATGTTTGTTCAAAATTATTAAGCATGGCATCATCGTACTCTTTGAAACACCAGAAAATGTGGATTATTGGGATGAACAATTGGCCAAAGTCATGTTTGGATATAGATGCGGGATTCAAGCCAACACTAAGTTTTCTCCTTTCATGATAATGACTAGGCATACACCATGTTTTAAGGCTGACAATTACCTACATTTTTTGACTACTGTGATTAATGACACTACTGATGCAAAAATTAATGTAGAGCAATTCCTCCAAAAGATGAAGTTGATAGTAAGCATCCATGAAAGTGTTCTGTTCAATGTGGAACAAGCACAAAAGAAGCAAAAGAAGACCTATGCTACCAGAAAAGGGAAGCAAACCTTTAAAGGATTGGTTGTTAGATTGACAATGGTTAAAATGAAGAAGTTAGGGAAGAAAAAAAATTTAACTTTGAGTTGGGAAGGTCCAACTAGTTTGTAGGACATGTAGATGGGAATGGAAATGTTGACTTGAAAAAGGCAACAATGTATGCATCATTAAAGATGTTGATGGGCATAAGTGGGAAAGATCATGCATGGATTTACAAATTTATCATGTTTTATAAAACTAAAAGAAGTTGAGGGATTCAACTTTTTAAAGAAGGGAGGGGTACATATGTGATCGGATAGGAAGGTAATCAAAGAATGTTTTCATGTGAACATAGTAAGTTTTAGGGTTTTGGTTTTTGTTTTTAGCAACTGTCAACTTTCTTCATGTTAATGGTGGAAATTATTGTGGAAATTATTTCGTCACTGTTTGTTAGCTGTAATAATTATTGTTTCAAAGAAACTTGTGAACATGGGTAAGAAGTCTTGTTTGTTTGTGTATTATGTGGAACTAATCAACATTACGCTATGGATGGTTGAGGAAGTTACAACATTGAATGGAGGTTTGGAGAGTAGGACGGTGGAAGGCATGGTAAGAAGGGGAATTTAAAAGCAATGCAGGCATGTTTTTCTTTTTTCATCATCAATTTTCATAGGATGGTAGGTTTGGCTTATTGAAATTAATAGTTGTTGTATTTGATTTTCATTGTGCCAGTGACTACATTATGGCAACCAATATGTCTTTGTTAAAAATAGATTTTATAAGGGGTTGATGTTGAGGATTGATGACGGAAAAAAGGAAGTTCGAACTATAGAGAAAGGAACATGTAGAGGGATGAATATGCATTTTGAATAGGGACCTTTGTTAAATATCTTTTTAATCCATGTAGTAGGGCATGTATCTGAATCAATACCAAAAGCCTTAAGTGGGGTGTCCTTGGGTTGGTCAGAATGAGAAAAATGAGGACAGAAATGGGAAGTTAATAGAAATCTATCTGTAGCCAATATCTGCACAAAAATTTGTCTTTCTTGAGTTTCAATTTCTTTGGTGTGTGTGTTGCTCTTGAAATCATAACCTTACAGCTTAGGAGGATTTTTGAAGATGATATTTTGGTTTGTGTTGAAACTTGAGATTAGTTAGAGAGTTATGATATCTTGAAAGATTTTGGTTTCTTTTACAAGATTTTTTGGAAGATTATAATTTTGCATGGTAAAATATTGAAATTTCCATAATTATTCTTTTCCCTTAAGATACCTTTTAACGTAAATGGCAAGGCCACAGTGTGACACACCCCTTGTTGTATATAGGTTGGCATTACCTTCCCACCATATAGATAGGGTCTGATTCTGCAATCAATCTACACATTCCTACTAGACCAGTAATCTCGAACTATAGCTATAGAACTAGAGATATGAAGCTTTTGTAGAAAAGAAGAACAAGGAGATAATAACAAAGGACATCTACCAGTAAACGAGACCTTCTACTAGTAGCAAAGTCAAAGAACTTAGCATACATGAGTTCATCTCCTAAGCTATTAAGAACTTGATGTTCCCCTTGTGGTTCGCCCTCTTTGGTGGTTCATTTGTTTTCTTGGACATGGGTCCTTCCATTTTGTTCCTTGTATTCCCCCTTTTTGGGTGCTTTGATTTTTTATGATTGGTATTATCATCATCATATTAAGAGACATGTATACAAAAGCTAAACAAGGGGTGTGTCACACTATGGCCTTGCCGTTTACATTAAAGTATCTAAAGGCAAAAGAAGAATTATGGAAACTCAAATATTCATCATGCAAAAATATAATTTTCAAAAAATCCCCTGAAAGAAACCAAAATCCTTCAAAATATTATAAATCTATAACTAATCTCAAGTTTCAACACAAGCCAAAATATCATCTTTCAAAAATCCTCATATAAAAATAGACCTATTGTTACCTAGGGGCCAAAATCCCTTAAGCTACTATACTCTATAATGAATCTAAACACAATATCCTTGCCTTGGTAGGCAAGGCCAACGAGTTCAAGAGGGAAGTGGTCAGGCAAACATTTCTAAAAATCCTAAGTATGGTTAACTACTTAGGTTGGGCAGGTATATCCAATTTAATATATCAGCAGGATAAGGGGAAATGGAAATTTTCAAAAAAATTGTCACCCAAGTATAGGGAAATAGATTTCCAAAAATTTCCAAACTAGGTAAGGGTTGAGGGTGTAAAGTCTTTCCAAAATTATCAATCCAGGTAAGGGGAAAGGTAAAAGTAGGTATAAATATAAGGGTATGGATAAATATATCATCATTTGCCCTAAACATACCATGCAAATATAAGTGGGTAAATTTAGAGTAAAAATTTATTTACACAAGTATGGCAAAGTGAAGAAAGGTATGCCATTTCAAACATCCTTTCAAAATATATTCAAATCAGTCAATAGTGTTAAAAAATATTCAAAACATTTTTATAATGAAAAAAATAGTAAAATCTAAAGGGTTGCAAGAGTTTAGGGTTTAGGGTCACCATAATTCAAACAAATTCATTATAAGCACATGCATTGCAAAATATGGAAATAATTATATGTTATATTATGACTTTTGCATATACCTCAAAATAATTACTTTCCCTTGAGTAAGTGTAAGAGTAAATCTCAAATATATACTAGCCATCATGTAAAATAAATATAGGATAAATTTGAAATATTTACCAACTAGATCAATATCATTTTTGTGCAAATTTTGCCAAAATGTGAATTTTTTTACAAAATGTAATATCTTGTAATGAGATTCTTTTTTGAAATGAATAAATCACCATAATTTGGAAAAGAAAAAAATTGAAAACATTTCACGACATTTAAACTCTCATTTTAATTTGGTAGCATTTAAAAAACTATTCAAAAATATTTTAAACAACTTCTAAAAACTTAGTGCCATTTAATGCTAAATCCTTCTTGGGATGCTGGCCAAGGACACAAAATGAGAAAATTGAAAAAAAAAAATCAATGAGCTAGGTTAGTGACTTTTTGTGGCAAAAATTTGCTAGTTTGCTAAAAAAAAAAACAGGATTTTTTTTGAAAATTTTTCAAAACAATCGTTACATTTAGAGGAAGAAAGTTATGAAATTGCCAAGATTTTTGGAAGATTTTAACAGATTCATAACTTTCTCTTTTTGAAATCATCTTATTTAGCTAATAGGTTCTAGTGATTGGCCAACATGTAAAAGGATTCCTAGATTCTCTACTTCTCTATTTGTAGCCAGATTTGACTAAATCTCTTTATCATTGATCATCATTTGTTATATAACACCAGAAAATTGAAAAAAAACACTGTCAGAGTTGGGTAGGAGAATTTAGAAAATAATAATAAATATTTATTAGTCAGGTAGAGTATATATTTTCTTTCTTATATTTACCTACCCAATAACTACCACCACTATACTTCAAAAAAGGGTTACCTCCAAAACACATGTTCTTTCTTTAATCTAGTCTAGCCTAGTTTCAACGAAACACACACACACACACACACCCCAACTACCACTTTTCTCTTTCTCTTCCTTCAAGGAACTAGGCTATTCGATTATTCTTTCCTTGTCACACACTCCTGCTGCTCCTCGTCCTTGCCTCTCCTAAATGCATTTAATAGTAAACGGTGGTCGCCTAGGAATGTGGCAGCGCCCCCACAAGTTGAGGGGGGTTCTCCCTTGAACTTCACTAGGTCTACAAAGCATGGCGCCTCTGTTTACCATTCCAAACCACATCTGGTTTGTACTACCTACTGGTGGCTGGTGTTCCTTTTTAAGAGAACCACTGGTCCAGGTTTTGACAATTGAAGGGTTTGGAGGGTTCTTGAGGTGCAGGTTTGAGGATAATTATTCACATCTCTAGCTTTTGTGATGTCAGGTTTGGCACATAATTTTCAAATTCAAGAAGAAAGATAATTAATGGGTCATGATATTAAGCAAAGAGGACTTTAATAAGCATGCAACATACTTAATTATTAAAAGTAAGTCATACATGCATTGTGTTTATGTCCAACATTGTAATTATTATGTTGGACCCACCATAGTATAATTCTTCAACCTTCAAACTTAGTTTGAAAATTGAGTTTGATTCCATGAATGTGCATTGTACATCCTCCTCAAGGTTGGAGATTATATAAATATAGAGTTTTACAACAAATTAGAATTTGGTTTTGTATGAGTGAAGTTTTTCATCTAGTAAAAACTAATTATTCAGTTAAAAAGTTTAGTTGATTCGTCACCTTTCTTAAAAAAAACTTTGCCTACCCCAAGGACTTGTACCTTTGTTCAAAGGGTTTTTATAGGGTTTTGTTCTGGTCTTGATTTCGGATCTAGGAAAAGTCTAGATCCATCGTCCAATTCTTGCCAGTTTTAACAAATAGGTGTGAACTTGGGTCCATGTCACATAAACCTAAACCTCAAGATTTAATGAAGACTTTAGACAGTGGTCTAAGACCCAGGGACCAATGAATTCAAGCAATCTTATTGGTCAAAAGCTTTAAATCGGTCCCAAGGCCTTTAAACAAGGGTCCAAGACCAAAAAGTGGCAAATTGAGGCTAAACCTACATGGCACCTGTTTTGGAGGGAAAATCAATTGGTTTGGAACCAAAAACAGTGCTAAAAGGAGAGCTCCTGATTTGGAGGACCAAGAATCAAGCTAGCGACCAAGGTACTGTCCAACTCCAGGATTCAATTTGCTTCAAATCAGTCCTAATTGGTTCCTAGGAAATTGGACCTTGTACCCTTGTCTAAAGTGGGCCTAAGACTGCAAACTAAGGGACCTTCTTCAAGCTATTTGCCCTACCTTGTGACAAAACTACCCCTGCCTATTATATCACCTTAACAATAATATTTCCATCATCTTCGTTGAACTATTTTTAACCACGCTCCAGTGCATGATTTGCTTAAGCTCAAGCTACCCTTCTTTCAAAATTTCATTTATTTTTTAACCTTTTTATAGTTGGCTTGTGCGTGCCTTCTGTTTTAATTTTGTTGGTAATAAGGTAGCAAAAATAACAAGAATACATTTACTACTACAATGTAGCACTTGGTGTTTTTGTTTCTATTTTATATCTCAATAGTTCATTTAAGGAAGCAAGTTCTTCCAAATAAATCAACTTTAATGCAAGGAAGGAATTTTTTTAGTAATTCAAAATATAAATAATAGAAAAATTAACATATTTTAGAAAATATTTATAATAAGTATTAGTTGGGAGTAGGTTTGATTAATAGGATGAAAATGGTGTAATTTATAATAAAAATTTCAGTGACGATGACTTCATCAGAGCTGGTTTAGCTGGGATGGGCTATAGTCAGTCATAGGTTGTACAAAAAGACAATTCCAAACTACAAATTTATTGGAGGTTGATTTCAAACTGAATTTTTAAAAATAAACATTTTACAAGTTGTAATGTTTCAAAATGTTTTTATGGATCCTAAGATATTGAAAGAGAAGCAAATCTCTTTATTTTTTTCAATGTTTCTTGGAATCTTTGTGTCCTTTCAAAATAAAATTGAATCTTTGTATCTTTCCAATTTCATACACATGTTTACATGTGATTTCATACAAATGTGAATATGTGTTATTTCATTTGAATATGTATTGTTTCATTTGAATATGTTGAGATTATTTCAAGAGATTAAGATATGTTTTTATTTTTGAGATTAAGCTAATTTTCAAAAAAAATTCTCCCTTATATACCTAATTCAAGGATTTAATCCTCACTTGTTTAACTGATTTAATATTTATTTACCCTAATTGCTTCCAAAATTTCAATGAATTAAAAACAGGGATGATTGATTAAATCTTCCCTTGGATGATAATTAATGGGTAATATTTTGTAAAATTTGAATTCCATATATATCTAAAAATACAAAGTTTTCAAATGTAAACCTTTATTTCTTTTTTGTCATTTCATTGTCATTGGTAGCAATGCGGAGCCCAAGTTTAAAATAAAAAGAAATAATGAGATGGTATGTATTTGATCAAGACAAAGAGTTGACAAAAGCATGAGTGCAATGACATAGTGGTTGATTTATTCTGGTTGCAATGCACATTTTGTGTATTTTACTTTTAGAACTCAGATTTTTTTTCTTTGTATCTTTTTTCCCATGCAAATAAACCAAATGTCTATGATCTATAATGATTTTATGAGTGTTAGACGTCAAGAAATCATCTAAAATATGATTTGGCATTGAAATGTTTATTGCTACATTTTAAAAACTAAATTTGAACTTTTTATATATGATATATTTTGTCATTGTGTCTAATGAGTTTGTGGGTGTCAAACATGATCTCATCATTTGAAATGTGATTTAGTATCAAATTGTTTGTTGAGATGTTTCTAAAACTAAATTTAAGCATTTCATACATAATGCTTTTTTTAATCATGCACAATCAGCTTCTTTCATCATTTCTCACACTTTCAACTAAATTAATTCAAACAAATGTATGACATCAAAATTGAATTACAAAAATTAGATTTAAATTATTTTTAGGATGATTTAAATATATGAATATTAAATAATAATAAGGTGTGAAAAAGGAGCATTGCCTTGTACACTATCCCAAACAAGTTGTGCTTTAATCATCCAAAGGTCCCACTAAAAACAAAAAAGAAACACTACTAACATTCGAGAAATGAACATGGAATTTCTTCACGTGTGGCAAAAATTTATCTTTCCTCATTCCCTTTTGCTTCCCTGCATATGGAAACTAAAATGACCACTTAGGCACTTCATTTCCTTTCAAGAGCAATAACTAAAATTTGCTCCTAGGTTCCATTGCACGCCAAGAAAGCCCAGACAAACAAACATTTTTTTACACGGCCATTAATGAATATTAAACTAGCCTTTATAAACACAGGAGGTGCAGGTTCCATCCAAGTGTCCCATTATTTCAATCACACCTCTTCCAACGTTATCTAGAGGCCTAAAAATCAAATAGAATAATATGACTCTTGTAGCACATTTTGGAAGCACTTGCTGAGTAAGGACATAAGATAGGCAAATTTATAAGAAACTGTTAGAAACTGGGGTTGGCCACAAAATCTGTTGAAACTTGAAAGCTCTGGCCTGGCTGGATGACGTCTCTTGTGAGGGGCGGGGGGAAGGGGGGACCAGCCTCCTAAGGTTGCAGCTGAAGCTCCTCAGAGAAGAAGCTGCCATAGCTAAAGTTTTCAGCAAGCAAGACTGACTTTGTGGGTCAACAGGATGGCAATGGACACTATAAGGAGAACTAAGAAGACAATCTAAAAGGAATGATAGGCAGGCTAGGTGGATCTGTGTAGGTGAAAACAAAAAAGAATTGGATTCAGGCCTAACTTGATTGCATCTTCAGATGCACTGCACCACCAAGCAAGCAAACTTTCAAACAAAACCCCCCCCTTGAAGAATGCCCTTGCCCTATTATGCCGAAACTGGCCATTCTCGCCCCCCAATCGCCTGACTTTTCGGATAATTCAATTATATATACTCTAGTACCTATGCTGGTTTGGCAGCAAGGTGCCTAATAATTAATAATTTTTGGTCAGCTAGTATATTCAGTAGTAACAAGTCATAATACGTTACATTTCAACATTATACTAAATTAATGAAGTTATTGTGTTTGAGAGCTTCATTCAGAGTTTTGGCATGGGCAGAGACATTTTTTCAGAAATTTTGTTAATTTCAAAAACTCATTAATTAGTGCCTAACCAGGCTACGTTAATTTGGTAGCCTCATTTAGTCTCTAAATGTTTTTTTCTCCCCCATTGGCATAAGATCTCCCTTGGCTCAACCAGCATCCACACTTGTCCCAATTTGTTTTTCGTTAGCCTACTTCTAAACAATATAATTATACAGTATGATTGGGGTCCTAAGGCTAATTAATTACGACCTGATTAATTCAGGGTTTCCTCAAGTAGGTCCATTGGCGACATCCCCAGCATTAATTAGAATTAAATGGCGATTGTCATTTAGTGGGTTAATGTAGCATTTTAACAAAAAGAGCTGCTACAAGTGGCAACTTAGGAAGTGCCTAGATCTAGATGCGACTAATCTAATTATTTTTGTTTCAAAAAATGTCAAAAATAATCCCTAAGAATCCTTTTTTTTTGGTGTTTAATTCCATTTTCTGGAAGGAAAAAAAACTATGTCTGAGCAGTGTTTTTTTTTTCATTAAATGTGACAAACTCAGCTAAATTTCTTCCCCTAAACTTTTTTGTTCTGGTGAAATTTTTGAAAAAAAGCCTTTTAAGCCGGTCGCAGCTCATAAATTTCAGATTTTGAAACAGTGCGAAATTTCACACAACAGAATTTGACTGTCTGTGAGTCTAAATTTATCAATTCATCCTGTGCTAATTATAATGAACCATAAGGCAGCAGCCGCCCCTAGCTAGGAGGCCTCACTCCAAAAGGTAAAAAGGGTACTAGTTCAAAGTTCACCCAGGTGGTTGATGAAGAGAAGAGAACCACAAAAACACCACACTCGAGGTCCTCGAGGAGTATAATAAGTTAGCACTTGCATGAAAGCAAAAGCGCACATAAGTATTATTATGTAAGTGTATTATTATTATCATCCCAGTCTACTTTTTTGATGTATTATGGAACTCTTCTGGCTCAATGCTGCTTTTTCAATACTGCACCAGGCACTGGGCAGCCAGGTAGGGAGGCATGCGAGAGCTAATGAGCACGAGAGAGGCATGTTGATACCTTCACAACAGTTGGGAACACATGATAGGAGCTTTTAGCTGGGCCATACTCAGCCTGCTGGGCAGTAAGCAGCATAAGCCCTAGCTAGCTCGCCTAGCTGGGAGGTATTCTACAACTGCATGCAACTGGCCTATCTATCCATGTAAGCTTGCCTGAACTAGCGCTGAAAACACTACATAATTAGGTTAAATAGCTTACCACACAAGAAGACCTAGAGGTACTTACATTGCTGCTGCTGATGCTGCAATATGTGTGCAATAATAGAACTGTCAAATTAAATGCAATCTAGAGTGTCTACATGACTAGCTGAAAAGGGATGGATTGAATAAGGGAACCTGAGCTTATAAGGTAATTCCCTCTATTCTCCCTTGCTATACAAGGAAGGATCCAGCTTACGCTGCTGTATAAGTCAGAGAGAGTCCGGCCCACATGATATTAAATGTCCTTTCTCACGTCCTTGGGCTGCCTGCAGTTGCAACAGGTTACAGGGATGCGTCAAGAGTAAGCTGCAATGTGGCCCTGGGTACTAAGACAGAGAGAAGACGTCAGCGGACTCGTGAGCTGTGGTAACTGAGATCATCAGGTGCTGCTGCTGCAGTTCAAAAGACGTACTGCAGCGGGAGCTTACCATGGTACTAACTAGTGAAGCTCCGGCCTTTTGCGGGGGTGCGCTGCTCTATTATCATGTTCGAGTACAGCTACCATGGTGATGCTCTCTGCTGGTGATGAAATCTGCATTTGGGTGTGACAGTTCTGTTTCAAATCCACCCTGCTGCCACCACACTCAATGCAAGCGACTTAATTTTTGCGCTTTCGCACATATATCTACTGCATCATCAGCTGGGAACTTGCAACTTCCTAGCTAACTAGATAGGTAATCCTCTCTCAAGCTTGCTTCCCACTTGCTGCTGGGTTCCTATCAGCTGGTCCCTTTTCTCTAGATCGATTAATGCACCGATTTGTCGTCTTACGAACTGCAAGTCTCTGAAGTCGAACTAAATCACTGTCGTACGTCATCGGTCACCAGCTAGCTAGTTTGGTCTTCTGCACCAGCAGCAGGTTTGGCTATATTCCGCAACCAATCTCTGGTTGAGAATCATGATTTGTTTGTTTGTTTGTTTGTGGCAGATCTGGTCTGATCTGATCCGCTGTTTAATTAGTTGACTTCGTGTTTGGATGTTTCAAGGTCTATGATCAGTATATAGAATATTGCGATTCCCTAATCGCCTCTTTTGTTGTGGTTTCAACTCTTGAAGTTTGTTGCTTTGCACGAAGAGAAACAGCAGGAAGCTGAAAATAGTAACTTTGACTGCAAAAAGGATCAAGGAAAATCCGAAGTCGTTTGAATCTGCGCGCATCTGTTAAAACGAGTGAGTGTGCTGCACATCGATTCGTTGTCCGGAGTACGTAGATCACCATTCAACTAGTGCTCTCGTGTGCTGCAGAACCTGCCTTCGATCGGTTGTCTTGTCTTGAATCATTACACTAGATAGGTCTACATTGTAATGGTATCGGCCATGATTCAGCTCTTGCGACCGAGACACGTACACGGCGCGAGGGAGTTTCTAAACGAGAGCGGAAGCTTTGGCAGTCGTCGGAAGCTCAGTACTGTAATCTGATGGTGTGATTGAGTGGGGGTCGGATCAGGCCAAAGAAACTGCCAACAATCTGTACATTGGTTAGCTCCAGGTACCTCATGAATTCACATTCTAAATCTTTAAGTTTACATCATGTTCATGCTCTGTCTTTCAAGGACGTAATAAGCCAGGGATGCATTGCAGCACACACTCCAGCTACATGAATAGCTTCTTCACAGTCTACTGGAACCGGGGATGGGTACTGACAAAACAGGCAGTTACAGCAGACTGTGCTCGTTAATATTTGAGCAATCCATTAGCTTCCTGAAAATCTTCATGGTTTGAATGTTGGGGTTGGCAGGTATATCGGATCAAGTCGAATTCACGCAAACCCACAGGTGCTTGGACTTGAGCAAAACAATTATATATAACTTCGAATTATGCATATCAGTTCTAAGAAACAGATGCTAGTGAGATTTTTTCGTTTTCCAATACATGCAAGACACAGCTAGCTGCGCTCTTCAAGCTGATGATGTTTTTCCAAGGATCTGGCTACTGCAGTCCCGCTGTATCGATATGACGTTAGTTGCTTTGGAATGGAATTGTAAATTTGTAGGGACGACTGAACCAATCTCGGAGTACTCTGCTAGCTGGACCAAATTCAAGCGTGGAGCTTGAAGATCGATCGAGGGAACATAGGAGCGTTTGCTGATCCTGACGAGGGTACTAGAGTTCACATCGCGGATTACAGTCTTCAACCACTCCTGAAAGAAGCACAGCGCAGTGAATGCTGCAATGCCGATAGCATGTTAGGATCAACGACGCTACATGTTTCTCTTGCAACCAGTTACATGGGGTCGACGAACCTTCCTTGACATCAGGGACCAATGCTTGTATTCTACATCTACGAGTGTGTAGCCCTCCCGTCAACCCTGCCCCCCGCGAGTCACTTCTCCCTCGCCCACGTAAGAGGCCTCACCCTCTTTCGAATTAACATCACTCTGTCGTGTGGCGGCACACATTAGGACGCCGCTGCAACAACATTGAGCACTCCAAATCAGCTTGTCAATGTCGAAATCTTTCGAATTTTTTCCGGTGCCGAGTTGCCGCCAGCTTGACCTCTTCTGTGTTTCTCTTTTTTCGCAAGTTTCAGATGTCGTAGTTTGGCATTACCGATCACGGTGGATCATATGGATTACATGGAGGAGATGCTAGGTCATGGCGAACAAACAAACCAGTCGAGTCGTCATCAAGCTGAAGCGCTAGAAAGCGCCAAATCTCTGGTAGGGACGTGCAAACAGACGGAAGCTCAAATGAAAGAGCAGATGGGTCACATGGGTCACATGAGTGTGGTCGACACTCACAATTACGTCCCTGTATACCGAGGCGTGAGGAGGAGAACTTGGGGCGTTTGGGTTACTGAGATTCGAAGGCCAAAGAAGAAAGATCGTATTTGGTTAGGCTCGTTTGCTACTGCCGAAATGGCTGCTCGCGCTTACGACGCTGCGGCCCTCGCGCTTCGGGGACCCAATGCTCTTCTAAACTTCCCAGAATACTTGGGCTCACTTCCCCGTCCCCTGGACCTCTCAGACAAGTCCATTCAGGCCGCTGCCACAGAAGCTGCAAGGAGGCTGGCTCGGCGAACTGGGAGTTTACAAAGGAGATACTCGAGATTGCAGGCAACCCTAGCAACCAGCTCAAGTTGTGCACCATTGGTGACTGCTTCCAGTAGTAGCTTCGAACAACCCAGGTCCGTTACATCCACATCTACACGGATCCAGGAAAGCTCAATGGCCTCACAAGACTCAAAGGGTTCAGTAAATGAGACCGACAAGAAACCATCACTCAATGCCAGCAGCAGTTCGACCTTAGCAAACATGACAAATGCAGCGGTTTGCGTTGTAACAAGCAGAAGTCCCTGCACGATCTCAGCCAATAAATCTGAAGAATATGAAGTAACTCCAACATCGAACTGCGATTCTGAGCTTCTATCCAGCCGTACAACCAACAAAAGTAGTCGCGGAGCGAATGTCACATTGGAAACTCGGAAGCAGCAAGAGAGGAGACGAATGCCAGCAGGTGTCGAAGAAGTTTCTGGGCTAGAAAATCATGACAACTCCAAAATAGTAGGATCTGCAAGCTCCTCATCAGCAGCGGCGATGCTGCAGCAGGACGTGGACCAAGCCAACTTAGGAACAACCCACAAACAACAGCACAACGCCGGTTCTTCCGACGACAATTTGATGTTCAACATGCCAAATGGGATTGCTTGCCTCTATGATCATACCTTAATGTGCAGCTTTCCAGGAGCTCCTCACATGTTGCCAGCGACCGACGTCCCGTCTTTCTCAGAGGACTGCGACGAAGATAGCGCTGCCTGGGAACCGCATCTCTGGAGTTACTGATCACGTCTTTTCAATGACTCCCGGTGCTTCAAATGTAGTCTCCAGAAAATTAGATATAGGATCAGAAAATCAAATGGCGCGCAGACGTAGATCGAACTATATAAGACTGCATGATTCCAACAAACAAGCAACTGCTAGATCAACGCATTGGACATAAGACGCGAACCATAGGAAGATTCAAGTGGTAAGAAATCAGACCCCAACTCAAATCATGGACTAGTCATCAACCGTTCATTGTTCTCATGGCGTGCAGCTTGGGTCATCAGAATCATAGCTTCCTGTACTTGGACATGATCATAGCCATAGAATTACTGTGATCAATGTCTAGAGCTGAGAGCTGCTGCAAGACGTTATGATCTTTCCATGTTGACCATTCTTCCGGAAGACAATTTGCGAATTAATGTATCACTGCACATCAATGAATCCGATTTATACGTAGGTAACGATTCTAGCAGCTGCAGTAGGTAGTAGACCCAAGCTGCAATAGATATACTATGTTTTCTGAACGACACGGTCATGAAGCAGCCAGACGTCCAATACACAAAATGAACGTCGTATTCAGGAATGTGCTGCTGCTTCATTTCTCGCTAAGTAATTTGGTTCCAGAAATGGCTACCAACCAGATGCATGGAGGCCCGTACACGTCTAGTTACTAGTAATTGATATAACCATGCTGCAGCCTGCAGACCATGCTCTTTTTCCTTCATGGATACTAATTGCGTGCTAGCTGCTGATCCGGTTGTTATATAATTGGATCATAGCGCCCAGACTTGATTGTATTGCAGGATAGCTTCAGCTGCAAGCTGTTGCAAGCTTCTAATTTGCTTAATTATTAGCTCTAAACAAGCATGCGATGATACTAAAAAAATGCAGCAGCACGATGGCAAACATAACAAAATCCGCGTCGACGAACTAGCTAGCTAGTCGACATTTGAACTTAATTTCATTCTACATGGAGTAGCCCGGTTCGAATGTAATGACCTGCATGTACTATAACATCGCAGGTTTGGGGATGAGTATTATTCTAGTGCAGTTCTGATTTGTGCTGTATGGAGATCTCGACATCTCTTCTGCATCCAGCCATGAGCACTTATTTTAAGTTGGCAGCCACAGCTACTTCGTTGCATATCTCTGCATTTCTTCCAGCTCCGGTTCAAACTGCACAGCGTCTAGCTACCGTGCACTGCTTGCTTGCATGGTGTGCATTCGAAGAGCATGGCACCTGCTATCCTGCATTCTTGGTCTAAAAACTTAAGTATTTAGTTCCAAGTGTCCTGGATGGACAAACCTCTAATCCTACTGCGGGTATAAGCCTGGAGCTGTGAATTTTCTAATATGACTCCTCATATATTCAAAATGAAACAAAGTACAGTAGTAGTTCTGGACCCCAACTGTTTTCCATGAGAAAACAAGAGCCAGAGAGCAACCCTAAACAGTCTTAACCGGTAAGAGAAGAGGGATAGAAATAGGATAAAAGTGTAATCTAGGAAATCTCGGAGAGATGAGATTAACTCCCTAACCAATCGGTAAGTCACTAATAATCAGAACACTACTAAGTGGATAGATAACTTCCTTACAGTTTCGAACCTAATTTAATCTACCTACCCCAACTAAATTTACTAGAGGCTACCCCCTCTCAATCTCTATTTTAGCAGCAAGGATGGTCGTCTGCATTGAAAATTCCAATGCAGAAGAAGAAACCTTTAAAGCTTGCAAATTTCTTGCGCGTGATTTGATGCTTTATCTCCTATCCTATCTCTAAAATTCTGAAACTTTGTTTTTCTTAGAGACTTTGTTAGAATATCTGTAAGCTGGTCACTAGTGGACACATATATGATTTTTACTTGTCTTGAAATGACTTTCTCATGTATGAAGTGATAGGGTAGGATGACGTGTGGTAAAGTATAAAAAGAAGTAGTTACTTTCAAAGCAATCAAAAAATGGTTTAGTTTTTTACATATGAGTAAAAGAAAGTACATTGAAAATAATTTAAAATAAGATAATAAAAAATATGGTGCTTTTTTTTTTATGATTATAAAATTTGAAAAACTTTTGCACAATAAAAGTAGACTTAACAAGTATGTTTGAAAATGACTAGTCAAATTGAGTTTAAACTTGTTTTTTCATTAGAAATTTGATGTATTTTATTATAATATTTAAACATTGAGAACTTACAAGTATATTTTAGAGTTACATTGTGTTCAAAATGGAAAATATTCAATAATCCATCTATTTTCATCTACTTGAACAAGTTTGGACAACTAGAAAAAGTTTTTTAAAATGCAATGATTTTTTTCAAATTTACTTGAATGCATATTAAATATATGATTAATCAACATCATTGTGATAAAATTAAAGTGTACCCTAATGTTGACCATTAAATAAAAAACATTTTTACTTTCAACACATTATAACTTATGTATGACTACTTTGTTTTTTTGTGTGATAAGGATCAAAAATTGTCTATTTTACCATGCTTTCACTTTGCATTTTTATATGTTTAATTATGGCATGGAAAATCGGGTTTTTGGCAATTTTAATGCAACTTTGATTGTTTAAATATAGCATTGTGGTGTTGTCTTGTATAGGGATCATTATAGCTAAATCATTTCCTTGGCACCCTTTACAAATGTGCGATATTCAATTTCCATCAAAAAAAGCACCACAATGGGTTGTTTTCGAAAACACCAAGTGATGGGCCCATTACCAAATTGAAACATGTACACCTTGTTATCAATTTCCTTTTTATAAAATTGCCTACCCAATCCACATTTGTGAATCTAGATATGACATTTTTGTCCCCCTTTTAAAAGATTCCCATATCTTGGGTCCCTTTCAAGTATTTCAAAATGTCCCTAGTTGTTTCTAAATGTACCTTTTGAGGAGAATTCATATAACAACTAATTGTGCACATGATGTTGAAACGGGTGTCAGTTAGGTAAATCAATTTACATTTTTGTCAATTTGTAGTCAAAATGTATTTATATTTAAAATGCAATGTTAAAAGGAAGAAGGTCAAAGCAAGATAAAATATACCAAAAAAGTAGACATCTCCAAGTTTTAACCTTGCACCTTTCATATTACTACCATAAAGTAGCATCAAATTAAGTGAAAGTATGTGTCAAGTAACATTAGTTGGTTTTATTAAGTTTATAAGAATCTAATTCTAAGAAAATTAAAAGCAAATGATTTTAAAAAGTTAATACAAAATACATTTAAAACCAATTGAAAAATATGTGTTCAAACCTACTTTTTGATTAGAAAAAAAATTGAAATCGATATGTAATAAGTTAAGAAATGAATATCAACATATGTTTTAACAAGTCATCAAAAGAAAATCTATTTCTTTTTTGTAAAAACCTACGTGACACCTACTTGAAATCAAAAGCCCATAATGAAAAATAATTATCAAAAGCTATTTGTATTTTTAAAAACCTACTTAAAACCTACTTTTACAATTTGAAATACAAAAATCAATGCACATTAAGGTAAACATATATCATATTTAATCATTGAAATGAAAACATTCAATGTTCCACAATTCTACAATGGGTTTTGTTGTTATTTTAAATTTACTTGTTCTAGTTTTGACAAGGTAATCAAGTTATTCACTTTATCTTACACCCAAAACATTGTGACGAATGCGAATATTAAACACCATCTTCTAATGGATGGAATTCATCCATAATGTTCATCCATAATTTTTAGTTAACTCTTAATTAACTCCCAATTAAATCTTAATTAAGTCATAATTAAGTTTTAGGTGATTCCGAATTAAGTCTAAATTGACTCCCAATTAAATCATAATCAACTCCTAATTAAGTCATAATTAAACTTTCAATTAATTCCTAGTTACTCCAAATCAAATTCGAATTAAATCCCAATTAACTTTAAGTTAAGTTTAAGTTAATTCATAGTTGACTCTTAATTAAGTAAATTCTCAAGAAGCTTCTTTACTTGATGCACACATAGAAACTTCCTTGGAAATTTCCTTGAGCTAGGTCCCCAAAAAAGTATAAAGTAGGACCTTTCATTTCCTTTAATATGTTTAACATTAGTTTTAAGCATGATTTTACACCATAGCCTTATCATGTTCTTTTCATGTTCATGTTTATAAATGTTAACATATTAAAAATATGTTTTCATGTTTGTCTTGCACATCTCATGTTCTTGTTTTTGAATCGCATAATCTTGTCTTGTTCCTTCTTTGAAAATTAGATTTAGACCTTTCTTTTAACCTTTGTTCTTGTGGTTTTTCATGTTCTAATTAGAATAAACTCTATTAAGTTACATCTATTTTTGCATTTATAAGTCATTTAAGAATTAAATTCCTTTTGGAATTGAGTGTGGATTATCGTTTTTCTTCAAAAAAAAAGTTTTTTTTAAATCCCAAATTATCCACTTCTTATTGATTAAGGTTGTGGATGACCCACCTCTTGTTCCAATGTCATATTTCACAATGTTCATAATCATATCTATGTTTAGAGAAAAGATGGTCGCATTTATGGAAGAAGTCATTGTTCTTAAGCATACGTAACAAAATAATTAAACTCTTTGTGAATCCATTGTTCATCTTGAAAATGCTCAAGCATCAATGTCATTGGGATGAGTTCCCATGACACCATCCCAAATAAAGGAGCCATGAATCAATTTTCTTAACAAGTTTGATGGGACATGTTTCAAGTTTCAAAGTTTCTTGACCTAAGTGCAACTAGTCATTCAATTGCACCCTCATTATTATCCAAATAACCTAGCTCAAGTTGGCCAATAACATTGCTATCAAGCATAGGGTGAAAGCATGGTATTTTATACCAAAAAAATTAAGAAAAAAGTATGAAGTTTAAAAAAACACAATTTTTCATGAAAACACAATTAGATTATTTTTACTTAAATTTCATTTTGAAATTATGGTGCTTTCCATTGGGTTTGTATTAAGTTGAATAAAAAATTTGAAAAACATTGGAATAATAAAAGGAAAAAACAAGTACTTTTGAATTTGACTGGCCCATATGGTGTTCAAAAGTACTTTTTCATTAAAAAAATTTAATGATATAGATTTGTGTGAAGTTATAACATAAAGATCATTGTATATTCAAAGAAAAGAAAATAAATCAATTTTACTTTCTCTTTGCTAGAATATACTTGACACATGATATTTGAAACAAATGTTACAATATAAAAAGTAGGTTTCAAAAGCTACGTACATTTAAAAAGTCTACTTGAAACCTAGTTTTATAACTTAAAATTTTAATTTTAATTGATAATAGTGAAGAAGTATCTTTTTTTTCATCATTTAAATAAAAATATTAAATGTATAATGATTTGATGATGGGATTTATTCCTACTTCTTGTTAGCTTAACAAGTATATTGCCAAGGTAATTGAATTGCATATTTTACTATGCTTTCACCCCACAGCCTTAACATGGTTCACCCTTTTGTTCAAGTAACAATCTCCAATGCTGAATGATTTCAAGGTGTTTGTGGAAGAATTTAGTGGCACCTTCGAAAATCCTAACAAAAAACACACATCAACTAACAAACTACGAGCTCTTCATCAAGGACCACACCCAACTACTGTGTGTACATCAAATTTTAGGCGATTAATTTGCAACATATCATGGGATGAAGTAGCACTCTTGAATCAATTTCAATATGGATTATGCAATGATGTGAAGGACCTATTGCTCACCATGCGAGAAACATCCACATTGAGTCAAACAATTGGGTGAATGCAAGGTTGAATGATTCATTTTTGGACAAAAATGACCAATTGTTTCTAGGTATCTTTCATTCAAATACATATGGTGATTAATATATTCTGAGATCTACTAATTGGGACTTGGATTTAAACTAACAACTTTATTATGAAAAAAATTGTGTGGTTATTTATTGATAAAAAAATCATTTGTGAGAAGTAATGGATTTTTGAAACCAAAAAATATGGACTAATCATTTGATTGGAACATCACAAAATGAAAAAAATTACATTGATTCAGATTAGAAATTTGTTATTTTGACTCAATATATGTTGCATTATGAAATGATAAACTCAAATGACGATTGTTTTTTTGAAAGCCTTAACCATTTAATAGTTAAGGAGTTTTGAATGGTTGAAATTGGACCATATTTTCATAAGCCCTATGAATTGTAATTTTTGTTTGTTTTTTCAATTTCTTTGTCCCAAAAACATATTTTTAAAAAAATTTACATGGGGCAATAATCATATGGACTTTGTGAGTTGTCCTTTTGGGACTTCCAAATTTAAAAATGGCATCATCTTCTATTAATGTAAATGTTGATGTAGATTTGTGAGGATTTTTAAGTGATTGAACATTTATTAATCAAAGATTACAATAATGACATTTTAAAAAGTAACAACCATGTCCATTTGAACATTTTTTATGAATTTTTTAAGGACTTGTAGGGAGTTTTAAATCGTCCAAAAATGAACCATTGTAACTTGCTTTCACTTGATTGCTTAAATTGTTCATTACTATAACAAACTTTTTAAACATCAACAAGAAAAGCGATGGGAATCACTAATAGTCCCAAAAAAATTTGCACCTACTATGTCGTCTCCATCAACAACATTTACATCAAAGGATGATCCCATGCAAATTGATTGGAGAGGATTCAAACCACTCATGGAATAAGATAAACGATGATGACTGTGAATAAACTAAGCATGTATTGTGGAGAGCTAGGTTACATCACTACCAACTAGCCCCAAGAAACAATTATCGCATATGATTTGAACCACTTCCATTCACACACCACCTCTTGAAGACCCAAGAAACAAGGACATCCACTACAACAAAAGGTGTCTTTACATGCCAAGTGATTTCACTAGATTTTGAATGAATTCATTGGTTTTAATAAATGAACATTAGTTGGAAAACAGTGAATTCATTAGTTTAGGGAACGGGGACTAATGAACTACACCCACGTTTTGTAGTAGTGGTCCAATTTCAATAGGACTGAAACTAAACTCAAACACATCATGTGTTCAAAATGGTCCCAATTTACCTTTAAACCTGACACCTTGTTTCTTATTGCCAATCATGTTCAAATATGGCAGATCCATGATGATGGAGGCTAAAGCATTATTTGGTTATAGTGCATCTACATGTTTCACCGACAAGGAGCTTGTGCAACAACATGGGTAGACGCAAGCTACAATGGCACATTTTTTTGTGTCCTTATGGACTTTCTACAAAATGCACTCTATTCAAATGCCACAAATGTATGGTAAAATCATCAATGTGACAAAAATATATATAAATTAAGGTTTTCAACTAGAGTAATGGACTTTTGGAGTGAAGATATGGACTTTAATTTGGAATTTGCATTGACATTCAAATGCACTTTTTAATATCATTTCATTTCAAGATGTCTTGATCGTATTCAATATATGATTCATGTTAGATAAACAAAAAAAAATTGAAAAAAACTTCACAAAAGCTTGAACCAACAAAAAGATAGGGATTTTTAAAGGCCCAAAATTAGACCTTAATTTCAAAAGTCCACATCTCATGTATTTTTTGTTGGATTGACTGATTTTTTTCTAAAATGCATGCTACAAAGATGTCAAGGTGGGCAACCTTTTACTGAGACTTTATTCCTTTAATTTTGATGAGTTGATGATGATGGTCACCAAATGAAATGACATCATTAATGGAATTCATTGAACTATCAAGTTAGGATTAACATGATTCTGTTAAACTATTTAGGGTTTGTGAGGGAGACCGATGGGTGCGAATGGCATGACTATAGTTTGCAAAGCAACAATGCAACACAAGTAGTTATATATTCTTAACATATTCATTTGTGTTTTTACCACACTCTTGTTTTTCTTTCAATTTCCATCATTCGAACTATGCAAAGCTAAAAAAAAAGGAAAACAAATGTGGCAAGACCATAAAAAAGAAGAAATAATATGAATATGGTGTCCAAGTCCTACATTTTCCTTTTTTTTTCCTATTTGGAAAAGGTGATAATTCTTTTGGTGGTAGCTGACATGGAACTAAGCTCTTCCAAGTTTTGTTGAAAGTGGGTGTGGATTCCTTTGACAAGCCAGCAACAGCACATCTTCATCATTTGGAACTCATCATAGGCTACAAATATCCATTTGGAAATCAAATGAAAAATGTAGTGGATGCACTCCCACCTAGGTGGATTTAAAGTTGTTCAAAGTGGGCTTTCGGAAGAGTAAGTCTTGTCCTACTCAACTCAAAAGATAGGGCTAGAGATTATATACAAAGCTTTGTGGCAAGTTGCAATATTGATGAACCCATGAAAAAGCAAAAAGTGAGCCAACTCTAAGCAATTGAGCATCAATTGGTCCAAATCAACATTCAATTTTACTTCTTCTACAACTAGAGGGAGTGGAGTATTAAGGGGGTAGGATGAGTATGTGATTTTGGAAACAAGGAAATTAGGATATGAACTAATCAAGGAACTTTTGATTTTTTGTTGTTTTGACCATGATGATGTGACTTGGGATAGTTCAAAAGGTGAGAGTTTTGGAGATTGAGGAGAAAAGATGAGACATGAAGATTTGGAAAAGAGTAGGAGGACCTATAGGTACTTGTAGTAGAAAACCATAGACTCTATTTTGATATAGTACAAATTTTGAATGTCGTTTAGATTTTTTTTCAACGAAACATGGGATTATGCTATAATCTGGATTCATGTTTTCAATAATACAAAGAAGCACAAAATTTTATAGTGAATTTTATGTTCATCTTTTGTGTGAAATTTTGTAGTATCAAATTATGATGAAATGAATTGTAATCTTGTTGTTGGAGTTTTTTACAATGTATTTTAAAATATAGATTTTCGTTATATGCAATAACCATGAATTTGATGTTAGAATGAAGGGTAGTGCTAAGTTTGTTGAAACTTAAGAAAGGAATTGTGAACATTGGCATGTGAAATGCAAATCTATTATTACAGTAATGTGAAATATTCTACAAAAAATTTAATTTCACCTATGGATGAATGATGTAAAAAAAATTTGAAAACAAGACAACTTGAGGGCACGTTATGGATGTAACAAAAGCAAAGATTGGTCAAGAGAACAAAAATTTTTACATTGAAGAATGGTGAATTGTACAAAATGGGCTAAGACAACAAATTGTAACAATGTTTGACAATAATAAAAGTATAGATGGTGATGAAAGAACTACATGAAAGACCTTCAGGAGGGCATTTTGCAACTAAAATGACACAAAGGAAGATATTGGATGTTGGATATTGGTGGCCAACTATATACACGAATGTGCATAATTATTGCAAATCTTATTATGCATGTCAAAGAATAGGAGGATTGGCAACTCAAAGTCTTGCAAAGCTAGTCACCAATCTTCTAAAGGAACCATTTATAAAATGGGGACTTGATTTTGTGGGGCCAATTAAGCCAACAAAAAGATATACAGGAAACAAATATATTCTTGTTGCCACAAATTATGCTACTAAGTGGGTGGAAGTAAAAGCATTGAGAACTAATACAACAGCAATCATAATAAAATATATGTATGAGTGCATATTAACCAGGTTTAGATGTCCTTTAACTATAGTCATAGATCAAGGAATTCATTTTATTAATGATGCCATCAAGTATTTAACAGATCATTTTCTAATGAAACATGTGAGTTCTACAACTTATTATCCTCAAGGGAATGGGCATGCTAAATTTACTAACAAGGTACTTAGGACACTATTGATTAAGTTAGTTAGTGAAAATAGAACAAATTGGGATGAACACTTGTCTACAATGTTATTTTCATACAGAAGTGCATACAAAGTAATAACAAGGTATAGACCATATCAATTAATATATGGATTACATCCATTAATGCCCAGAAAGTACATCATTCCAACTACTAGTGGAAATGAGAGATACAATATAACAATGAGAGTTTCTACTAACAAAATTATAGAATTCAAGAAGTTGCAGGAAACTAAAATGTAAGCTGTAGAAATTGCAAAAATTCAGCACTAGAATAGAGCATTACGGAATCAACAAAAGAATCTGGAAAAACAATTTAATTTGGTGATTATGTTTTGTGGTTTCCAAAGGACAATAAATCACACCTAGGGAAATTTACTAGGAAATGGTTTGGACCGTACATAGTACAATATGTGTTGCAAAATAACACTCTATTATTAGTGACCATTGAAAAGTTTGAAACTAACCTTGTGTTGGTCAATGCAAATAAGTTCAAACCTTATAAATACATGGAATCTAAAGTTTAGAAAATAGAATAATAGATGTCAATATATTGGGAACATAATGCAAGTGGAGTTTGAAAGGTGAATTCTAACACAGAGGAGGACAATGAAGGATGTGAAATATAGAAACCACAAATGAAAAATGTTGGAAATAAAGAATAGATCACAGATCCAGTGGTGAACATAGTCTTTATTTTTTATTTATAAATGAACAATAATTGCAAAAGTGTAGGATTTAGGATGTAAAGATCTAAATATGATATGTCAAACATATTGGTTGAATTAACAGTAGTATTCATTAAGTGATTAGGAGTATTCGCACAATCATCAAAATTGTGGGCACAATCATTAGAAAAATCGATACAATCACCAGATGTGTTTTCACAATTAGCAAATAAATGGGCATAATCAATAGAAGGTGTACATGGCGATCGAAGTGGAATCAGTATAGATAATGTAGGGAGATTACGAATGTGGAATAATCGAAAGATGAAATTTAAAATGTTTGTTCATAATGATGATATTAAGTGTTTCCATGTGGTTATACAAAGGGCACATAAACTTATAGTGATGGGCCGCATTAATTTTGAGGATCGTGCATTAATTAAAAGATGGCAGGCAAATGAAAAAATGAATGTGATGGGCAAGATGTTCAAGGATGAGAAAAAACGAAATAATTGTTGAAATCAATTTACATTTGTTGTTGGAAGTTATATGCATTTTTGAAGTTTTGGAGTTCAAAACAGTATGAGTGTAGAAAGTGGAATTGAAAAACTATAACGAATAGCAAGGGAAAAGGAATTGTAGAGGAATGAACATAGACGAATGCAGGAGGAGGAAGCAGAGTTATTGAAAAAAACAAAAGTAGAAGAAGAGTTGAAAAGAATAGAATGAAAAGGAATGTTCAATGTTTAACTATTGGCTATAAGGTCATCGTCGCACTCATCATCATCTTCGGAATGTGCAAAAAGGAATGCATATAATGAGAAGATACAATTTGCACAAATGATAATTCAAAACATAAATACAACTAGAACATCTAGAATTGAGTTTTTGTGCAAAAGTAGATGACGTTGCCATGCAAGAGAGCAAACAAGACTAGGAGCTACATCAATAGATCTGGTGTGCATTGAACAATCGGAGGAAGATGAAGTTGAAAAACAACATTTTGTGGAGGTAGAGTTAGTGCAAATAGACGCAAGGGAGGAAAACATTGTTGTGAAGGAAGAATAGCTATCCACAGAAATGCAATTGAAAGTACAATAAGCCATAGAGGTGTAGACAATGGCAGAAGCATAACGAAGGGTGATGGAGGTGGAGTAGTGTGAAGTGGAAGTGGGAACAAAGAGAAGATGCGCAATCCTAAACATAGCTACATTCTCGGAAAAAGATATTTACTTTGGGTATAAGGATAAAGTGTATGTAATTAACAAACAACTGATTGTAAATGTTTTTGGAGTGTGTGCAAAAAGGTATGTAGAAGAACTAAAAGGACAGGTTAGTAAGTCATTAATAATTTAGGCATTACAAAGTTGTAGACTTGCACCTACAAATTCTTCTATAAATTAATGGAATGCAAAGAGTCTAGGTTTACCATATTTGTTAAATATCTTGCCATTATATCTGTCATTTATTAGAGGGAAAAAGTACAATATTTTTGCAACAAAAATGTTATTACATTGTTGAGAGCAAAAAAGGGGCAAAAGGTAGATTGGGCATAGATTATATTCAACAGTCTTTGTAGTGAACTGGATAGGTGGTACAAGTATGTTAAGGAGAAGAAGGGGGATAAGAAAGATACCTATCAATCTACCTTGGTATTAGTAAAAATCTTTCAGTATTTGTTTGTGCATCAAAAGGATAATCCACAAAAACCACTAGCCAAGGTTAAAAAAACTAAGGAGAAAATGTAAACAACATTGGAACACAGAAAGAAAGTTGCAATAGACTCTCCAAGAAGTGCTCTTAAGAGGAAAAACAAAGTTGAAGGAGGAACCTTAGGCTCAAGAGTGAAGAGGGCATAGGAAAACATAAATTTGAAGGCATAAAAAATGTTGAGGGGTAGAGTGGAACCATCTATAGTGCCAATAGTGGTATAGGTAATTAAACAAACTACAATAGTACCACAAATGACATATCCACAAGAAAGACAACCGAAGGAGCAGAGGCAAGAGATACCATAGGTGACATCGCCACAGGAGGAACAACTAACAAAACAGAGCTAGGGAGTTAAAAGGGAACATGACATAAGGTTTCCAAAGGGTGAAGATCATCTACACTTTGAAGGAGATGTATGTGAAGATTGGATGGAAACCACTGCAAGTTCGAAACATTTTCAACATTTATAGCAACATTTACAATAGCAACAATAGCAGACACAAGAAGGTTTACATGCTACTGAACTGCAAATAGCGAGAGTGGCGACACAACCTGCTTTTGAAAAGTTCAAACTAGCAAAACTACAAGTACCACCAAGTAGGCCAGGATCTACAGAGGGATTCCCATTTCAATTTGAACTAGGGAAAAAAATGGTACATGAGCTAGGATCATCTACAGAAGGATCTAGAGATCCTATGACATAGACAAGTACACCAAAATCTATGGAAGAGGTAGCTATAGATATAATGGAAGCAGATAAGGTAACTAAGTTATTTCAGACCATGGTAATTATGATTCTGAATATGGGGAATTTGACTCTGGAGGTAAACATTCTAAAGAACATATTCGCTACAAGAGAGAAGGAGAAGACAGTGTTAGCGGAGGAATTGGATAGGGAAAGAGATTTCTAGAAGGGGTACAAGCATAATGTGGAAATCTGGAGGAAGAATAGGGTAGATGTTGAGTAGAAAAATAAAGTGTTCATTAAGAAACTATAGGATGAGAATGAAGAGCTCAAGGGTAGCGTAGCATGGCTGAAATCGCAAGATGAAAATTTGCAAACTTTAAGGTAGAAGGCTAAAATCTAAGAAATCATAAAAAAGAAATGGACAGAAACATTATTTCTTCATGGAACAATAAAAGGCTTTGGATAGTTAGGTGAAAGCATTAATTAAATAAAAGAAATAGAAGGAGAATGTTCTAATAGAATTGGAATTAATAAATCTGAAAAATGTATCTCTGTTGTAATTTGAAAAGTGTAGAAAAAAACAAAAAAACAAAAAGAGAGCAATTAATGGAGGACAAAAAAGAAATACCAAAAAAATTTGCAACACCTATAAGCACAATTAAAGGAGGCATAGGAATAAAAGAAGAGTTTAGATCCAGTTGGTATTAAGAAAAGACTAAAAGATTATGAACAAATGTTGTAGTACTATACCCTAATGAGGACAAAAAACAAGATGGACTCTGAAGCAGAATCTGAAGAATGGTGGGAGGTTGTAGAGGAATATTTTCCAAAGGAATTAAAGAAGAATTTGGCTAAGCATAGAACTAATGAAAGAATTTTAAAGTACAAGTTGGAAGTTTATCAAAAGAATTTTCCAGGTTTCATATGTGGCAATCCAACAAGTACAAAGGAATCAAACCAAGATGAAGAAGCATAAACATGGCTTAATGGAACAACTCTGAAGGAGGAAGTACAGATTGAAGAATCACAAAACCTCAAAAAAGTGGAACAACTCAGGAGGAGGAAGTATAGCCAAAAATACCACAAGACCTTAAAGGAGAGGGTTAGGAAGAAAAAAAACCAAAAGGAATTCAGGAACAAGAAAAGGTGGAAGCTATTCCAACACCAAAAGAAGAGATATCCAAGATATAGCATCTAGAAATAAAACCACAAACTAAATTAGTGGGGGAAGAGATTGGAATTGTAGAGCAAAACATAGATATAGAACCATTAGTTTCTATGTAAATTAGGATTATAGAACTATAGTAGGGGAAATAAATGTTTGAAAGGATATAGAATACTCTCATTTCATTTCTATCATTTACAAGGATTTTGGGGATGGAATCCAAAGTACAAAAGGGGTAATGTTAAAGGGGTAGGATGAGCATGTGATTTTGGATGAACAAGGCATTTAGGATACGGACTAATTTGGGAACTTTCTTAGTTTGAATTTTGAATTCTTGTTGTTTTGATCATGATGATGTGATTTAGAATAGTTCAAAAGGTGAGAGTTCTAGAGAACAAAGAGGAGAGAAGATGGGACACAAAGTTTTGGACAAGAGTAGGAGGAGTTGTAGGTACTTGTAATAGAAAACCACAGATTGTGTTTTGATATAACACAAATTTTAAGTGTTGTTTTGGATTTTTTTCAACAAAACATGGGATTATGATGTAATTTGGATTCATGTTTTCAAGAATATAGAGAAGTAAAAACTTATACAATGAATTTGATGTTCATCTTTTGTGTGATTTTTTTGTAGTATGATGAAATGAATTATAATCTTGTCTTTGGAGTTTTTTACAATGTATTCTGAAATGCAGAGTATGGTTATATGCAATAACCATGAATTTGATGTTGGAATGAATGGTGGTGTTAAGTTTGTTCAGACTTTACCCAAGTGGAGGTAACATAAAGTATACACAAAAAATAATGTAGCAATGGAAAAATTGGGGTCTTTGAATAAAACATACAACAAGTAGAAGACTTTATGAAGATCATGTAAATATTTTTTGGTAAATTATTTCTTAACTAGTTTTGACATTGAATTCTAAAGTTGCATTGATAATCTTGTGGTTTTTGAAGCTACTTGCAAGTACTTGAATTGGACCTTGCATTGTGGCAATTTGACAAGTACATGACAAGTACATGAAAGTAGATGAAATTCTTTTGCAAACTCAAATTATTTTTGCAAGCACCTCAATATTGATATGGTGAAAATCATGATAACTTTTTTTTTGTCAATAATTTTTTTTCCATAACAAAAATCATCCCCAACCTTTTGGAAAATGAAATTTTTTTGGGGATACTTTTGGAGTACTTTTTGAAATCATAGTTATGACATTCTTCATTTTGCACATTAAATTTTTTTTAAATTCTTCATTTAGCACCTTGTCATAACATTCTTTACCCGCGAATGTTTACCAAATTACACTGGTTGATCTATAAATTTTTTTTAAATTCTTTAAAATTCTTGCTTCTTTGGGCTTCCATAA
>Ga0116231_10000202_pt1 | contig 87793 bp, 54 predicted proteins | sample S1TSphgellanicum_2_FD_89695 | JGI IMG/M metagenome (GOLD analysis project Ga0116231, IMG submission 89695) | Host-associated microbial communities from peat moss isolated from Minnesota, USA - S1T2_Fd - Sphagnum magellanicum MG | ecosystem: Host-associated > Plants > Peat moss > Unclassified...
GGCAGCCTGTCAGACGTCCTGGCTCCAAAACAATCGTCGCTGCATGTCGGCTTGGTAGAGATCAATATGTTCCTCAAGATCAACAAGCATTTCATCCTGACGAACCCAACCGAGGTGGCCCCGCTTGACAAGAAAATGAATTGGGAAAACAACATTCCAAAGCGGCCAATAATGGCACTATATGATGGAGGCGAAGAAGAAGAGAAGGAAGAAGAAGACACTGACGATGACAATGACAATTCTCCTGTTTGAAGAGATTGTATAAGTTCAATAAAAGGCGTTCGCCATCCAAGGCTAGTTAACTTTAGTGGTGCATGATCACTGAGCTCACAATAGTTAGTTAACTATAGTGGTGGTCAGAGGTTGGACCTTATAGGCATAGTTAACTTAGTGGTTGTCACAACCCGAGGATGAAAAAAATAGTTAAAGTAGTTAACTACCATAATGGTAGAAGGTCTGAAAAATTGCCAAGCAAAGAATGCAACAACATGGATTCTTCTCTTGTGACCTTTTCACCATTGCAAGGGTAATTTCAAATCTTTCTCATTCACAACAATTCATTGACATAATGACAATGTAGTTTTCTCCAAAAATATATTGGCTTTTTAAGTCTTTGCAAAAATCATTAAAATATGTGATAGGCTAAAAAGGTAAAGCTTGCTACACATTGAAGGTTCAAATTGTTAGGCACTTTCAATAATAAAGAGATTATAACTCGTTCATGATACCTCTCTACAATAGCCCTTGTTTTATCTTTACTTGTACATTCCATTACACATCAAAGGCTTTTTAAATGTGGATGTTGTTGGAAGGTACACATGTTGTGTGTACTAATAAGGTTTTAGGTGATTACAAATGCCAAAAAGGGGTCCAACACATTAATGACCTCAAGGTCCATTTTAACATACAAAATTTCTAGTTCTTGGTAAAATTCCCCACATATTAAAGGTAAGTTCACAACTATCAAGTTGGGTACTCATCTCACGATTTGATACAAATCAAAAAAGCTAAAAATAAAACATAAAAAAATAATGAATAACCCTTAATTAAGTTTTAAATGCATTATTTCATCACAAGATTTAAAGTTTCAATGACAACTTTGGTAATTGTGCACATGGAGCATGCAAGTACTTGAACTTGCAACCTATAAGTCTACCAACCATAATAAAGGCTATCAAAAAATTCAATGTGTTTTGAAACAATTTATTGGAAGCAAATTTAATTTTGACAAAATGTTTTCAAACTTTTCACCCTCAAGCCAACTTCCTTGCAAGCTAATTCCCACTTTTGCTTGCCCTTGTTAGATTTTTTGGTCCATGTAATGGTTTTCTATAAAATAGACTAACTTTCACCCAAATTAATTTTCTTCATCCCAACCTTAATTTTACAATCATTTGTGGCATATTGACATGCTTTGGATATCAAATGCCCAAAATAGGTTTCATTAAAAAGTGAAACAATCTACACTAGTGCACGTGACATAACCAAGGTCAAAGAAATACCAAAGGTGTTCTAGTTTGTGCTTTCATCTTTGATGTAAACGATAATCTTGTTAATGAATTAATATTCACCAAACAAATTAAATTTAACTTGTTCAATCAATGTGGCTCCAAAAGTGTTAAGAGCCTCAAACAACCAATTGTAAATGATGCAACATGTAATCTTTATTGATAAAATTTACGACAAGTGCAAATATATCAAACCCTATTTTGGACATCTAGAGTTCAAAACAGGGAGTGGATATTGCAAATTGTGCAGTCGTTGGGAGCACATACCACTCCATCACCTTAATGTTATGTCAAGGATGTGTTCCTAAACAGGCAACTTGTGAAATAAAAACCTCATTCTATCACATTGTCAAATCATGAAATATTGCAATTAAAGATTTTCAACAAGTGACATTGGCAAGTACAATTTTGCAATGAATAAAATTAAATCCTCTATGAATTATTGTTGATTCAAGTCATTTAGCTTACAAGGATTATGGCTAGAAAAAATTCAGTGATTATAGGGGGAAATATTGTCTTCCTTTTCTTCCCTTTTTGTTGAACATCTCCAAATTTTTGAACCAACTTCAATTTTTGTTTGTACAATGAACTAGGACAAAAATGTTCATTTTCAATGTGTTTTTTCATGGTTTCATTGTGATCCCATGCAAAGGACTATAAGGGGTAAAACCATTGTTAGGTGATTCACTTTTGACATTTTTGAAAAATCCATATCTTATACTAATTCAAATTCTTGTTATTATAATAATTGTCAAATTATAAATCCTATAATTATCCCTTATGCTTTTGGTAATAGATGTCACTAGACATGTGATTGGTCAAAAACTCCATGTGAAATTTTGGAAATTTGAATGTGAAATGGAGAAAAATGATAAAAATGTGCCATTTTAAAATTTTAAAAATCACAAATTGTTGTATTAGAAAAGTTTCAATGCATCTTAATTTTAAATTCCTCATTTAATGCTGATTTAAAAAAATAATAATAATACTACCATGACATTTTTTTAATTCAAAATTTTCATTTTCTCTATGTGACAAATTTAGTGTCGTCATTTCAAAAAAATTCTTGAATCTCAGCCATATTTTCAAATATGATTCCCACTAAAGTCTATTGCAACATGAATCATTAAGAATTTGACAATGTTAATGTTGAATATGGTGTTACATTTTAAGTTCACCTTTAATGCAAAAAAATTATGACTATGATAATCCAAATTGTACACCTACTAGCCTTGAAGGTTTAAGGTTTACAAACTCACACCATACATAAGCTCTTATTGTAGCAATTATAACACATCATCATTGAAAGTGAAACAAGGTGTCGACTTGTAGAAAAGTGCACATTGAAGAAAAAACATAACTATCGACTTGCAATATACAAACTTACCCTATGAAAAAAAAATCATATCTTTCACAAGTATGCGTGTTAGAGGACAATTAAGAATTGATACCAAGGGGAAAAAAAACATGAATACCTAACATTGAATATTACGCCAATTTAATTTTCTTTTATACCAAATTAGTATAACATTCAATAAAAATTAGAATTTGATATGGGGGGTATAACGTTATAAGGTGAAAATTTGAACATTTGATACCAAGTTTGTATGGTATTTGATACCATCATTGATACCATTATTGAAACTAAGGGCTAATGTGTGTATTGGCCCAATGTTAGTTTATTGTTTATCCTAATTTGCTATGTTTTCTTATAAATAATAGTTATTACTTTCATTGAAATCTACTAAGAATCAACAACAATTATATTATTTTTAGATAAAAGGAAGTTTGGAAGTTTGAACAAGAATTGGATGGTTCCTTGATTTTTTTATAACCTCTAGTTTTTTTGAAAATTTTCAAAGAATTAGCAATTCAAAATTAGTTTGTTTTGTGTGTGTCATACATGTAGCCACAATGGCAACCATCCATGCACAAAAGGAGAACCAAATTTGGCTATAGGTCAAAGAGGATAATAAACATTCTCTAAAACTTGGTTCTGTTTTTGTGGCCTGAAAGAACCTAATGTCTAAATATGTTGATTTCATGTTTTTTTCCTTCATAATGTGGTGAACTAAAATGCATTTAAAGAGAATCTTATGACAATTTTTTTTTAAATGTCATTTGTAAATTTACATAAATAAAAAAGGTTGTTTAGGATAGATTCGTTTTAATCAATTATTTGATTTTTGCAAACCATAGTCACAAATATAATTAGATTATTTTGATGCTTTGAGAGTGATTAGTCAAAGGTATATTGGTGTTATGCACATATGTAATGTACAACCTAAGCATATGGTACTAGTATGAGTATCGGTATTGAAAAACGTACCAACCAAGTATGACCTAATACCAAGCTAATACCAATACCAAGTTAATGTGACACCTAAGGTAATACCAAGTAAATACCTACCTTATATTAATACCAAGATTATATTTGTCATATACAAAGCAAAAATCAACCTTAGGGGCAAAAGCATAGTAAAGTAGACAATTGATGATCCTTGTCACAAAAAATGACAAGTAAACATAGCATATTTGGATGTATTGAAAGTACAAATATTATTTTATTCATTGATTAATATAAGGACATTCTTTTATTTTATTATAATAAAGTTCAAGAACCACATTTTTAATATGCATTTAAGTAGATTTCAAACAAATAATCTACTTGTATATAGATGTCTAGGTTTTACAAAATTGGTTGCAAGTAGATGAAAGTAGATCAAATATTGATATATATTTACTTTCAAGTTAATAAAGACCTAGAATGTACTTATCTGTTTTCAAATTGTACATATTATAATCATAATATATCAAACTTTTCACGTAAAAATTATTTTGAAGACTCTATTAACTCGTCAGTTTCAAAGTTACTTATAACTTACTTTTATTACACAAAAGTCATTAAAATTTTGTACTCAACTTACCACAAACCCAATAGAGGTCATGATGGTTTTATATGTTTACTTATAAGGCTTTTTTATCTATTTTTTTGTGCATATGTCAAAAATTGCCTCAATTATAAATTGGATTTTAGTCAATTACTTTTTCATGCTTTTGCCCTTGGACTTAATATTAATATTAAACTATATGAAAGTTTATTCTAAATACTCAATATCAGTACATGCCATATATTTTTTTAAATGTGATCCTAGATATTAATATGGTATGTTAAAAAATCAATACCTACATAACACTAATGTATACCAACTTGTATTAATTAGTTCTTTATTTGAAAAAGAAAAAAAACCAATGTTGGTCAGTTCTTGGTTTTTTCAAGAAATGTTTAGGTCTATGTTTAAAGTTGTAAGACCGCCTCAATTCCAGGTTTAAGGAATATTTTCAAAAATTAAAACCCATTCCTTTCAAAGCTTGGTAAAATTTTCTTCACCAACAATTTTGGGTCCAAGGGGCCCAATCTTCACAAGAACCTTTGTTTATAAATTTAGGCTAGAGTTAATTTTAGCTTATTTTTGGGGATGGTTTGAAAGTTTATTTTCAAACAATTATGATTTTTTGGGGATTTTGATGTTTTGAAAGTGTTCCCACCATGTTCCCAAAAAGTTCCCATGTTGTAAAAGTTCCCAATGGGTTTCCACAATTCCTGAATATGATCCCTAACATGTTCCCAAAAGCAACAATGAGGAACAACATGGGGAATAGTTGGCAAACAATGAATTCCACTCACATGGGCCCTATTTGGGCCTCTATCCAACATAATTAAAAAATATCACAACATATTTGTGTAAAAGCCATTTTAATGCTACCATTGGAGATGCTTACATACTAAAGTTTAAGGCTAGGTTCTATGCCTTTAGAACTAAGTAAAACTTAGACATAGGACTAAAACTTAGAAACCTTAAACATTATCTAAACCTAAGACCATAGGCCCTTAAATAACCTTAAAAACTAAACCCTAAACATTATCTAAACCTAAGATCATAGCCCCTACGTAACCTTAAAAACTAAACCTTGTAGAAAAACCTTTCCCACCAAGTGTGGTTCTTAATTAGGTCTAGGTCCACCAAAACTTGTTGGGTTTAATTCTAAGGCCAATTTCTGGTCTATGTATAACCATTGGGTGTAATTCTTAGAACCAAATTTAGACCTAGACCCAGACTTAGCCAACATTGATTTGAACCAATTTTGGGCAGATATTAATTTTTTTTCAATATCCGCCAGTTTTAGTTATCTAATTTATCAATATCTATTAATTGCAAAAAAATTAATTTTTAAATTTAATATATCATGTAAGGATATCAAAAACTAAAAATAAGTCTAATGTTGCATTTCAATATTAGTTTGGAACATAATTTCTGAAAAATATCTAAGCCTTTTCTATAATAGAATAAAACAATTTCAATCTAGTAATCCATTAAGATAAAAATTACAAGTCCAAAATTTCATTTTTTCAAATTCCCCCTCATATTTCTCTAACCTTTCCTCAAAGCCCACATCAAATTCAATCAATTTTATCAAATTAGAAAGTGAATTACAACCCACCCTTACATTTCAATTTCAATTATGAATATTAATATTTCTTCATTTTGCATTCCTTGATTTTTAGTTTCACTTGACCTTTCCACTTTTCACAGAAATGTTTTGCAAGGCTAATGATGAAGAAAATTCAAGCAAAAAAAAGTCTTACAAAACTTACCAAGTATATTGTTGGTGTTATGCACATTTAAAAGAATGTGATGCAAACATTTACAAGCAAAAATAATCTATTCAAAACAAATGAGTGATGTGGGTTTATGGTTCAAGGTCTATTGTGTTTTGTAATGTAAATTTAGTGCAATGTATAATCTAATTTTTTTTCTAAATGTCGTATAATAAGCCTTGCACAACGACCACAAAAAACAACAATAAACCATTAATAATGAAAAAAAAGAAAATGAAAAATAAACACATATAAAAAACAAAAAAGCAACCAAAAAAGGGGAAAAAGCCATAGGTAATGGCAAAAAAGAGAAATTGAAACAAAACAACACAGAAAAAATGAACAATTTGTTTATATATATATATATCTATAATGGAAAAAAAATTAGGAAAAGTTAGGAACAAAAAAACACACATAAACATGGAAGCAAAACACATAACAAAAATACAAAAAAGGACATAACAAAAGAAAATAATTTATAAAAAAAATCATAGAAAAAAAACAATTTAAGTAATGAAAAAAAATTAAAAAGGAAATTGAGACAAAACATATAGAAAAACAAAACAAAACAAAAGCAGAAGAAAAAAAATATCACCTCATTGTCACCGAGAAACTTGCCTCCCAACTCCTCCCCATTTGGTCCAAGAAATTGAACAACATATATAGCATGTAACCCAATTCAAGCAAGAGAATAATAGTGCTCATGTTATTTAGTTGTACAATTAGGGGCCACATGTACAATAAAAAAAATGAGCCGTAGTGAAAAAAAAAGAAAAAGAAAAAAAGCACAATAACAACAATGTCAAGTGATTATCTATTATTTTCTATTAGGCTACGTGAAATCGTGTTGTCAACATAAGTTTTCAATTTCATATCCTCCAATTTACCCTTAATTCCCAAAGTTTAGGTTGATGGTCAGCATAGTTTGAGTTTAGGGTTTAGTTTGACTCTCTTTTCTGAGGTTATGGTCAGGGTTTTTTTTTAATAAATAAAATAATATAAATATAAATATTTTATACAAATATTTTATAATTTTATAATTTTATAATTATAATTATAATTTGAAAATTTTGTGATATTGAAAATTTGGTGATTTTTTCCCCCAAACAAAAAGAATATTTAGTTAACTTACACTTTTTCTTCTTTTTTTTTGTCCGAAAACATTCCCCACTATTCCAGACACAATGATTCTGGAGCTCCTCCAACTGCAGTTGCACAAACTTGTGCAAATTGCATTAGTCAAAATCCCACCACCCATTCAAATCAAGTTACATGCATAAATATTAATAAATACAGACCGCTACTTTGTTAGACAATAAAGATGTGGTTTTTTTTTTTTTTTTTCCCCTCTTTTTCCTCATTTTTTTTTCCTCTCCAAAAATTCAGAATTTTCCAAAAACAATGAAAAAATCTTCCAAAAAGAAAGATGAATGGGTTGATGGATCAGTTGTTTTGTTCTCATACAAAGAGGAAGGGAAAAAGAAAAAAAGGGAAAAAAAAGAAAGAAAAAAGATATAACCCCACGTTTCTGTGGCCTTAAATATTTGAGAGTCTGTGGGTCTCAATTGTGGGTTTAGGGTTTAGGGGTTTGAACTCTCATTTTGTATCACTCAAGCCACCAAAATTACTTCCAAAAAAAATAAGAGAACTTTTAGTAACAAAAGTCCTACCAAAAATGAAGTTGAATCTGAGCAACAAATTTGCTACCCAAACAAAGAACTTTTTAAGCAGCAAAATTAGTTTTTAAAATGACTTTTATCAACAAAATTACTACCCAAAATCGATTTTTATCAATTTGCAAATTGAATTTAAAGCTGTCTAATTCTGAACACAGCAGTTTTGCTTTAATCGGTGCGCCTTCTCTTCCAAAAACAAACCAAAAAAAAAAAAAACTCTAATTTTCCCCTTCATTGAAATGATGAATAAAAATGTTGGCATAATGAAGTTTATTCCTCTTGAACCAACTCTCTTATGGAACAATCAACAAGAGGTTTGAGCAATACACAAACTAAAAATTGTACTCTCATCCATCCATTCATCAATTCAAGAGTGTGAAGGTGCTACATATCATTCCACTGCAATTTCTCAACTCCCCAGGTCTCACTATTGTGTAATCAAGGCCCAATCTTTGCAGAAACAACTTGGCTTGCCAATTCCTGTTAGTAACAAAATGATGGCAAATTCAGCTTCAAATCTCTTCAAAAAAACATAGAAAAAATAAAATAAATAAATAAATAAACAATATATGTGTGTGTGTGTGTAAAAATAATTCACCATTCTAAATAACACCCAAAGTTTGATATTAATTTCCATCTGCAACAAAAATGGAAAACCTTGAATTGATAAATAAAAGACACATGGGAAAACACTCTGCCCAGCTGTTTAGGGATGAGAGGGGGACACAAATAAATACTGATACTCAAGGAATAGCATTTATTTATTTATAAATATTTTATTTGTGTGTAAAAAGGTGTGAATATTTTGTGATAAAATGAGGGAGGATTCATACCTATCTCCAATTGCTTGTTTAAGAGTTTCATATTTGTACAAATCACCTACCACCAACTTCATGCAAACAAAAAAAATCTAAATATGGCAAGATTCTTTGCACACTGGAGCTCGGCTGCACACTCTGACCTACTTACTATGTACCCAAAAGTTTTATAACACAGAAACTGTTCCAATTGGTACTTCTCTCTCAAACAGTTGCCAGGATATATTAACTTGCATGCTATTTTTCACAAGCCAAAAATTGCATTGAGAATAAATATTAGAAGGTGTTTAAGGGTAACATACAGGGTTTGTTTTTTTGGGTATTGAAAGTTTGGAAATTTTTCCAAAAGAATTAGCAAAATTAGTCGAATTGGCAATAGGAAAACATAAAAATTCCAAGAAACAACAAAACTTGCAAAAATATAAACACTAATTTCAATGCTACATACCTCAGCTATTTTCAATTGCTTGATTCTCCTTGCTTTATTCACATTGCATACTACTAAAGCTCAAAAGGGCACATCCTTGGGAATCAAATTCTTCACAATCAATCCTTTCACGTCAAGGAAAGCAGACCAAAATGGTTTGCCTTGATGTTTAAGGGTCAGAGGAAGACCCCAAAAAAATACACTGAAAAGTGGACCAAATTTGTTTGCCTTGAAGTTTAAGGAATAACTTGCTCCCACAAATTTGGGCTTACGATTCTCAAATACAACTGATTAACATCAGCATCATCTCAGCAACCATCTAGTTGGCAGACCAACCCAACATACTATATAGCTTACATTGAGAGCAAAAGAATCTTGGCCGAGAACACGAGCAAAATCTAAGAATCATCAACTTGAAATTTTGTTTCAAGAAAAAAACTTGGAAGAGATACCATTGCAAAAACTAAAACGAGCATATGTTTTGCTCAAAATCTCTTCTGGAAACAAATGTACCCAAAACAAGCTGCAACTTCCAGTAAACAAGCTTTGTGCAATTTAATTTCTGGAAACAATTTACAAAAACAAAATCCATAAAACAATCTTTGTGGAGTGAGTTTCTACTACACCTACATATCTTCATTGTTCAGAATGATGTTTGCAAAGGCAAAGCATGTCCAAATTGAATGAATGTTTTCATTTCAAAAACTGATGTTTGTGAAGTCAAAACATGTGCAAATTGAAAGCTTTTCGTTTGGTAATGATGTTTGCAGTGTCGAAAACATGTGCAAGACACGTCCAAATAGAAAATTCTTCGTTTCAGAATGATGTTTATAGCTCAAAAAACAGTTTGGGGGGCGATCCTTTGATTGATTTATTTTAATAACCACCGGTTCTGGGTATATCCCCTCTCTCCCTCAATCAGAATCAAGGAACTGCCCGTTCCAGGTATTCCCAGCAGTTCTTGGAGGGTTTTGAAATACCCAGAACCAGTTGTGGAACCAGTTCTTTGACTCCGAATTCTCAACTTCTTCCTCTAGACCCATTATTATAATTACTACAATTCACTAGCTGTGCAGGCAGCTTCAATGGTACTGTCCCAAGGTCCCTTCTTCACTGTGTCCTGCATGCAACAACATGAGCAACTGGAGCAGCAGCTAGCAGCAGCAATTAATTAGCAGCAACTCCCCATGTATGACCTCAGCCCAAAAACCAGCTCACCAACATGAGCTTGTGCAGCTGACCAGACGTAAATTATTCTACACTGCAAGAAAGGGAAGACAAGACATTAAATGTCTTCCGCAAGAAATCATCACTTTCTGATCATCAAAAGAAAAGAGACACAGTGGGTCTTGAGCTCTTTCTTCTCTTTCCTCCACCCAGCTCCAGGCCTCCTTTGCTGCACTACTACTCATCAGCCCCACAGGCTGAAACACCTGCTTTCGACACACACCCATTTGCCATAGCCATTCTCTTTAGACTACAGCAACCACCCAGCAAGCAAACACAAACAAACTCCTTCAGCAACAGAAAAAAGAAGCAAAGGTTTTGAAAGAGCTGAGGCAATACCAGTCTTATACCTATACCATGGTAAGGACCTGGGGTAATATCTTAGCCTTGTACTGGTCTTATACCAACCTCAACATCAATATCAGGTATTATAAGGGTCTAGATAAGGTCTTAAGTCTAGGTTTTAAAACCTTAAGAACCCAAAAATCAGCTTTAGACCTAGAACCAATATAGTTTTATTTTCTAAATTGTTTTTACTAGACCCAAAACCAACTGGTCTTGCATTTCAAAACAAATCTAGAATTGGACCCAACAATTCTTATAAAGTCTAAGAAATAGCCAACATTGTTATAAACAAGTTTCATACCGACCAAAAAATTAAATTAAACTTGGACTCAATACCAAGACCAAACTAGTATGAAGGTTTTTAAAAGTACCCAATACCAATATCACATTGGCAATGAGCATTTAGGAGTCTTGAATCTTGAGTCATGGGCATAACTTTGTATTTTTGTTTCCTTTCATAAGCTTATAATTAGTGTTCATGTTCATGAATCCTTGTTGAACAATGAGTATTCGAATGATGGTGTTTTGAAAGATGTTGGAATTTGGTACAACTATAGGGTGTTATTCTTGTGATCATTGGAGCATAGAGTGGGCTTTGCAAGTAGTTGCAAGTTGAGTTGTAGAACTCAAGAAACTCCTAAACCCTAAACCCTAAACCCTTAAAGCTTATTTGTGCACTTGTGTTCTTCATCTTGATTCTCTTGTAACTTGTTTTTTGGGCTCCCTATTATCAATGTTCATGCTTCTTTGTTCAATGTGTTAATTGCAACTTGCATTGTGAATCATTACTCATGAACATGTGTGCATTGTTCATTGGTGTATAACACATTGCAATGTTTGTGATTTGCATGGCTTGGTGTTTCATGTGTAATCATTGACATGGTTGAGAGTGGGCTATGATTAGTGTGATTTGCACAACAAACTCCCAAATCTTGGCATGCCATTGTTATGCAATGTTCATGATTTGCACAACTTTTTGAGGTGGGTATTTTGGTCCTAACTCCTAATCCATTTGAAATTTGAGGTTTTTGAATCAAGTTTATGTTTTTAGTTGTTAGTGCACATGTGTGTTTGTTTTCCATGGTTTTTCCAATGTTATCAAACAATTTCAAATTTAAATATTTTTGGTGTTCAAATTCCAATGTAGAATGTTGCCCCACAAACCATATTTCTTGGGATGTACTTGAATCCAATAACATGGGTGAACAAAGAAACCTTCTTCATGTTCCTAAATTACATTTTTTTTCACTTTGAAATTTAGACATCAATCTAGATGCCATGCTTGAAAACTTTGTTGTTATGACACACCCCTAAGTTCTTTCCAAGGCTTTGGAAATGAACCCCAAATGGTAGCAATGAAAAGAAAATAATAATAATAAGAAAAAATTGGGAGTACAGTCCCTAACTCCATGCAAAAATGAAAGAGGGGTATGTGGGAGCTCCAAGATGGGGATTAATAATACATGATACATTCATGATCACCTCATGGACAAATCACATGCACAAGCTAAACAATGCAAATCTTTAGTGGAAAATGGAACCATTTTTAGGTCATGGACTTGCCTCAAACTCACATGACATTGACTAGAGAAAAGGCCACCACCCTCCTTCCTATAATATATTATGTGCCTCTCATAAGGGTTATATCCTAGTGACATTTTCTTTCAAAATTTTAATTGTCTTAAATATTTGGAGCCTTGTATATCCATTGTTTCAATCTTTTTTTGAACATGCAACCACACTATCTTATAACTTTTATCAAGAGCTTTCAAACACCATCTTACAAGTCTTCATCAAAGTTCATTTGACCCTTGTTTTATGGGTTTTGTGGTCAAGAATCAAACTATTAATTTGACTCCTAGCCTTCTTTTTGGCCATAAATATTAGCTCCTAGCCCCAAATGAAAAATGCAAGCTCACTTTTGAAATCTAAACTTTGAGAACTTTCTAATGGTATAAATATTTTTTGATTTGAACAAGCTTTACCTGAGTTCCATTTTTGTCCCAAAAATTTGGGACATTTCAAGGCTCCTAACAACTCCTAAAATGGGAGTTCATCCCAAGAGCCTTAGGAGTGCTTTCTTTTCACTCCCCTTACGTTTTAGGCCTTTTTCTTGCCTTGGATTCTTCCCAACTCATTTCCTCTTTATTTTGCCTCAACTTTTGTCATGAATCAAAAATTAAAATTATGACATGTCACAAATGTTAAGGATGCATGTGCCCCTCCTCCCATGACTTTGTTGATCATGACAAAAGGACTTGAAATAAGAGGACATTGTTTCAAAGTTAGTGTGTTTTGGTGTTGATGGGGTTAATGCTTTCCAAGGCTTCAAATCAAAAGTGATAATTTAGATTCACATCAATATGTTCCATTTGTTAGTGGTGTGCATTGTATGGTTCATCAAACAAATTTTGCAGTACAAACCTTTTCAAACCTACCTTTGTTTCTCACATTAGAAATCTTTTACAATGTTTGTATGGCTACTTCAACCATAGTCCCAAGAAGCATTTAAAGTTCACCAAATTGGTAGAGATCATGAAAACTAAGGGCAACCAAATCTTGCACATCATCAAAACTAGATGATATTTATGACTAGTGTTATCAAATGTGTGTTGTCTAAATATTGTACTCTTTTCATGAAAATGGCATTGGATGTGCCCACAATACATTATGCCATATTTAATTTGTTTTTGTTCACTAATGTGGAAACGTTGTTCGGGTTGAATGCAATGATGTCATTGTTAAAAGCATTACATTCTTTGATTAAGTTTGCAAAATTAAAAGATGATTTTTTCTATGGTTTCATGACAACAATCAAGATTTGTGAAGGGGGTGTGTACATGTATTGCAGTAATCATTCTTCTTTTAAGGGTGGCATGTTCATTAATTTCATTGTTTTGATCAACTTTGCTTAGGAGAGCACTAATCTTTGTTGAATTATATATCTAAACACATGAATTGATCATTTAGATTTTGAGTTTGTTGGGCAACACATTTGTGCCACATTTTTAGATCATATGGGGGGTATTTGATTTTATTACAAGGGACATATGTGGAAAAGTGGTTGCAATTGTGAAATGACAATGTTAAGCAATTGCCATTCAACTTATTATAGAGTTACAAGGTTGGTTCCTTACTCAAGATTTGATGGATGTATTGGGAGTTGTTTACCCACAATATTGGTGGTGATTAGAACTTGAAAAAGGGTTTAATGCTCATTTGGCAATCATCAAGGCAACCTTTCGTCAACCAAAAAGGTAAGACCTAATCAAGTATGGGTTCCAACCTTGTTTTCAACTTCTACTATTGACTTTCAAAGATCTTTATTTGTGTTTGACATGTCAAACATGTTAAGTTGGCAATGTAAAGACCTTTTGATATGAACCTACTAACTAAGTTGTGGAGAACCTTTACTTCCTTTCAAATTTTTGAAAAAAAAATCCCAAAATATAGGGTTGAACTTGTTGTTGTGCAAATAATTAGTTCTATTAAGAATGATTTTTTCTTTTTACACTAATGTTCATGAAAATTAAACTACAAAATTGATAACCATGCATGTGGAACTTAGCATTCACATGTTTAGCCAAAAGTTCTTCACTTGTAAAACTTTCTTTTTGGAATAGCAATTCAGAATTGGAAGGACATTAGAACTTGATGATGTGTAAAAGATTAAAGTTTGACGGCTGAAAACTACTTCATGGCACGGCTGCCAACTTCCAAGTTGTCTTTTTCCTTGTATCCTTCACATCTCTTTTTGTTTTTTGAGATTTTTTGGGAATTTGGATGCATGGGTGTTGTTAAGATACTTTGGATGGCTTGTTCATGTAGGCAAAAACAATTGGCTATTTGAATTTTGATTGGCAAAGATTTTGATTGTCCTTTGTTGCCATGATCTATGGTTCTTTGGAATTTGCATCCAACCCACTTGTTTGTGCATGTAGGATTTGTCTCTGCATTCAATATTGCCAAAAAATGATTTCTTTTGTGTAGGTTAGGCTTTATGTTACAATGGGGTAGGGTCTTTTTTGGTTCGGGGTTTGATTCCCCCATATAGCATGTTACCAAAAGTTGAATTTAAAATAACATTCATTCACAAAAAAAAACCTCAGGAAGGATGATGAACTGTAGTTGCAATTTCGACTTAGAATAGTTTTCTTTAGCAAATCAGAACTAATGTATATATATTCTAAATCTATAAAAAAACTACACATTTTCGCACGATGTAGTTGAAGAGATACACACTCAATCTGACCATGTGACAATTAGAGCTCCAACAATGACTGGATGTAACAAACTTAGCTAAAACTGAAGAAAAAACAAACAAACAAACAAACAAACAAATAAATGCTTCGCATGGAATCCCATATCCAGATCAGTCACAAGGCTGGTATGCTCAAAAGTCAATACCAGACCAACACTGGTGTTTTACAGCTTGGATAAAGAGGCTTAGAGCAGTGTTCTTCTCCAATTGAAGTTTATTCATACAAAGTGAAGGTACTATTACAACTTACTGCAGTTGGGATTCTATGTTGCATGTGCCCCATCACATGCATCTTGGCGTCTCTTTCCACTAGGCCATTATGATCATATAGTTACACAGAGTATGCTCTGATCACAACAGCCTGATGGAAAAAGCCACTAAAATAGAGCCCTCTGGGATGACCTTACATCAGCCAAGGGTCTTCAATCCATACAATACAAAAGTACTTATGTGTCTCTTTTTCTCTTGCCTGCCCAATGGTCGAATTAATATGTGTTTGGTGAAGCCTGAACACATCTTGTTGCTACCCAGACACATTTGGGCATGTGGTGTGTTATTCACGTTTTGGGCATGCAATGGACACTAGAGGAAACATAAACATGCTTCTGACTGTCCATTACACACCCAAAATGTGCATAATCAAAAGCCCAAACATGTTTGAGCATCATCACCCAAATGTTTTTGGAACAATATTGATCGAGCTAAGGGCAAACAGTGAAGAAAGAGACCTTGGCTGATTTACTGTCTTCCTAGCCTAGCCGTATGTGTTGCTGCATGGACAAGCACTTTCCATTGGAGAGTTGGAAGTTGTAAATGAGCTGAAAATCTGTAAGTAATTAAAGTTAAGAATGTTAAGAAGGTTGAGAACATTTCCTAATTAAAGAACTGACGAGAAAGTATATATACAATCCTATAAAAAGAGAATATAGGTATCACCCTCTGATGATTCATGATTTGTAGGTGGACTGAGATCTCAACATAGTTCTGTATTTTGCCAATGCTTCGAATCGCAGCATTTTCTTAAAGCGAAATTCATGTGATTGTGTGCTTTATTAGCTAGATGGAACAACTGTAATGGAAAGAAATAATTGCATTACTAGTACCCCACCTGGTACAACTAAACTTTCATAATCAGACTGTACAATGTACAAGCATCTTAGTTTCAGTAAATTTTTATAGTATCTCACTTGGTACGACTAAAGTTTCATTATCGGGATGTACTGATATTACAAATGCAAGGTTGATGTTTGTATGAACTAAGCGGCTCTGGGGAACATAGTAGGGACTTGTTATTACTTAAACCTAGAATTAATTTCAGACTTGAACTAAAGCATTTTAGAAGACCCATTGACATTATACTACATTGAAATCAATAACAAAACCAAGCAATCACATATGGCATCGTCAAATACTTGTGCATTCCCCTGAGGTTTGGGAACACCCTCAGGCTCACGCCCTCAAGTGGCCCTCCCTCAGGAGAACGCACGCACTCATAAAGGAACCTCCCCTTGTGTAAACAACTCTCTTTTTATTTCCTCCCTTCTTTCTCATTTCGTAGAAAAGAAATATTTCCATTGGAGCATGGAAACATACAAAATTGGGAGGGGCTCCCCCAGCATAACACACTAGGGTTTTTCTGCTGGGTTAGAACCCTCAAAATACACACAGAAATAAAAAGGGAGTTGTTTTACACATTTAGGAATAAAACAACTCCAGGAGCTTAACAAAAAAAAACCCCAATTTTTCAGCTACATTGTTATGATGGATTTTCTAAATTTATGAAAGCCATCCTCCATTGGGGATATTGAACCAAAATCCCAATTTTACAGGTACATTAAGTTGTTCAAGTGCAAAGCATAACGAAATATCCCGCAGATGTTATCATCATTCATCCAAACACTTATGTTGTTTTTTTTGTAGCAGATTATTTGTTTATTTGAAGATGATTGCATTTGAACCGACAGCTTCATGCTTGCAAAACATGTGCTCTACCAATTGAACTATGTCTCCTATGGAGGAATTTAAACCCATGATAAAATATTCTTATTTTTTAAAGATAAATAAACCCCCTCAAGTTTCCTTCTAAACTATACATGCAAATTTCTTCACATACGGCTCGAACAATCTGTTTGACATGTCAACCTACAGAAGTCATGTTTGATTTATTGGCTACTAAAACATGTTCCACATCTCACACTATTGTGAGAAGTTAAGTGTAAGGATCAAACTTGCAATCTGCCAACACTTTTATAAGCCTATGTTTTCTTGGTTTGCCAGAATAAAAATGAAGTTCTTATAATTGTCCCAAAAGATTGCTATATTAAATAGCACAAGGGCATAGCAAATAAGGTGTAACAAAAAAAAATAATTAAATAATAAATAATAAATATATATTCCAAATATTTTGAAAAAAACTCGATTTAATATTATATATTATTTAATATTATATATTATTATTTTTATTTATTTATTATTTTTTTAAAAAATTCGCAGCAAATATTTTTTTCTATCTCATCTAAGCCTTTTCATCAAAGGTTGAGGCTTTAGGTTTCTTCTTAGTGCACCCCCCCCCTTCCCCCCTTTCTTTGGACTAATTTTCACCATTACTCTAGCATCTCTAAAGCACAAATTGGAGTTTTATTTAACAAAAATTCGTAAAAAATCTTTTTAAAGCACTTCACTATATCAACATTAAACCATCATAATGATCATCACTATTCCAATAGACGACATAGCCTTGCTATGGGTGCAATAAAAATAGACTGCCATAAGATATATAGCTAGTACTGTACAATTAATAATAATGAAAATCTTTTTATCAATGGTGCTAGGCCATACGTGTTTTATAGGTCTCTAGTCTTTTTGAGCCTATTGAAGAACAAAAAGCGATAACATATATATTTTTTGATTTCATAAAATCCATCTCAACTTGCTAATAACTTTCTTCCCCAAGGTTTGAAAAAAAAAGTTCATAATTACACAGCGTACAATCAAAATCAAAGCCCTGGCTGAAAAGCTGCCTATTTACTTAGGCTTTTTTATTGCGGTATTCATATTATTAGCATTTATAGCCATCACTATATCCTCTTGCGAACTTTAAACAGTGACAACTCTGATATATTTGAAACATTTTGTTAAAATCATTGATCCGGGTCACAACCAATTAGCCACCACAAAAGCAAACTTGGCTACATGATTTAGATTGGCTTCAGTTTTAAAATACTTAATTGTCATGTGTGGATAAGAGTATGTGCCCTAATTGCAATTGGATGGAGAAAAATGATTATTCTAAAGAAATAGAAACATTCAAGAACATAACATCTTTTTCATTTTTCACGTAATGAAAACTGCTGAACTAACATCCAAATCATTCATCAATCATACTATTTTGTCCCATTCTAAAAGTTATGCATAAATCTCAAATTTCACAAACCCTAAACCCCAACTAACTCTTCATCAGCTTTCCCATCATTAACCTACCTTGTAAAAACTACCTCAAGTCCTGCAGATATGTAATGAAAGTTCATGGATACTAGGTACGTACATGCAAGTAGATGGTTAGTACATAAGGCAGTGCTAGTGGGATTGTTAGGAAGTAGGAAAGGCGGAAACTGAGCTCACCACCATCATGCACTAGAGAACTAGAACCCAATAGAAAAGTATTTCCTGTCCACCCACCATCCATCCCTCAACTGCATACATTTGTTCTCTTTACCTTATCAAATAGAGTTTTTTCTTCTTGAGCCAAGAAACATCTGGTGTCAGATCACTGGATCTAAGAAGTTCAGATGCATCAGCAAACCTCAAAACATGTCTCTGTGTGGGCGTCTGAAGAGGCACCCATTACCTCGTTGGGTAGACTAATCAACTAAACCTAGTGGATCTATTTATCAACCTGCCATTCACACAAATCTGGCTTGGGGCTAATTACATAGTAGTGTCTCCCGCAACACCAGCGGTTCACACCAAAAAAATCAGAGGGTCTGGCATACAAGTGGGCATCGAAACTATTAACTGCTGACAAGCTACACAACTTCTATCGCACTTTATAATTTAAAATGTAGTAGTATCCTTAACCCTGAGGATTCTCAAATGCCAATTTCATAGTTCCTACATAGTCCTTCCCTTTCAACTCCATAAAATTGAAGGGCCTAGACTGAACCTAAGCTCTCTCAACAGCTCAAAGTATTCTACAGCCCTACAGGGAAGTTATTGACCTGGGCTTGCTCCAAGTTATTCTGTCCATTTGCTTTGAAGCTCACTCTCAATTTCATTACCATAGCTTTCTGCAAGCACACCAAGCAAGTTTGTGAATGCAGTGACAGTTACAATCCATATTCTGAAATTGGAGACACAAGTATAAACTAGACCTGACACAAGACAATGGTATCAAGCTTATTTTCCCACAAGCTCTCTGTCAATTGTTATGTGCATCAGCTAAGTCTCAGTCCCCTTAACATTAACTCCCAAGGAATAGTTTCTGGCTAGCAATCATCAGACCATGAAAACTCAGGAATCTGCCAGAAGTTCCAGTGAAAACACATGGGTGGTCTTAGGAAGAGGCAAGAGAGGCAGGAGAGCAGAGGTGAACCTGGCCATGCATATTGTTGGTTGCCTTGACGACCTGTGTGATCACACCACCCCCATTTGCAGGAAGAATGTTGCTACTGGCTGGCTCTAGCTGCAGTTGCATAAACTGTGTAGACACCAGTTTGAAGACTGGTTAGCTACAAGCAGAACCTGACTGATTCACTGCAAAGAAAGGAAAAAAGTTACCAAAGTAACATACAGAGCTCCCCAATGTTAAATTAGAGATTATTACCTTTGGCACTGCTGCTTGAAACAGATAATCTGAGTATGGACTTGAAGACAAATTTGTGTGAGTGGCCTTAATAATAGTAGTCTGTGGAGAGTTTGCTTGCTTTGTGAATTCAAATGTAATCTTCAACCCACTTGTCTGCATTGCCACAAGCGATGGGAATGCTGGATTTTCTGCAAATGAAGAAGAGCACAGAAAGCAAACAATGAAGTGTTAGTGTTCAATAACAGAAGATGCAAGGAGACACAAGACTAGTTTGAGAGGAAAGTCACCTATATCCATAATCCATGCAACCTAAAAAATAAAAAACACTGCCGAGGCTGCATTACATACCACTAGCAGCTGTTGGCTTTGACAGAGGAGCGAGATTTGCAAAAGGATCAGCATTTGAAGCAGGACCATTGTGAGTCTGGTCACTCATCACATGGGAAACTACAGAGCCCTTGGGAATGGCAAAAGGGTCAGCATCCAACAGAGAACTCCTCAGCGATGGTTGGCTCGAAGCTGGGAGAGGGGATTCTTGAGAAGCTAATGGAGGAGCTGCTGGAGTGCCAAGGGACAGAAGCTCCAACAACATATCAGCACCTCCTGACAAGGGAGGTACTGTATGTGGAAGGTCAACAGGACATGGTCAGAAAAAACAGAGTAAGGTAAAACCAAATCACTACACAAACATAATAATCACTAATTCAAGGTCCCTAGCTTACAATCCTGCCACACCAACTACCTCAATTCTCTATCTCCAGCACCAAAACTTCCTGACAGAAATGTGAAAATTCAAGAAACTTCAAGGAACACCAACAAATAGTAAATCCCTTATTCCTGTCATGCAAAGCCTGAATAGCATAACAAAACAAGTTGCAAGGAGACATTGCTACAAAAGTGAACCACACCTAAAGCCCACAAGTAAATGAGCTTCCAAACATGTGCTATAGCCTGCCCACATGAGACTAGGAAGAACTCACCAGAAGATGTCACAACATTGGCACCCAATGAGCCTAGCAAAGCATCATCAGATGACTGATGAGGGACTGATGGTTGCTCATCAGGGAGAAAACTGAGTAGATCTATGAGGGCAGTTTCAGGAGCCAAATGTTTTGCAACTCCATTTGGTTGCTTCGCATGTCCATTGGAATGGGGTTCAGATTTGGCAGTCTGATTTGCATCAACTCCCACTTCAACTTGCTTGGCTGAGTAGTAGGTTGCTTCATCTAACACAGGCATCCTCTCTAGCAGGGCGGCTCTGGAGACATAAATCACCATCCCAACCCATGACCTTAAGCTCTGGACCAGATACTATCTATAAGCAAGGATGAGATTGAGGCCACAATAACAGAACCACAAACTGGTACAAGACATTCAAGATCAGGAAGATATGTACTTTATGTTGGTGTGCTTGCTTAGGATAGATCCAAATTCAATAGCACGCTGTTGCAATTCAAGCACCACACTCCCTTTGTACTCCAATATCAAACCTTTGAGACGGCTGCTCCCAAACTCAGCATGAAGGTACAGCAGCAAAACAGGTCAGATGAGTCTCACAATCTCTGAAGCAAATGTACAGAAAAAACAACACCATAAACAATGGAAGCTTGTGCTAGAAAGAAAATTCCTACAGATCTGCAAACATGATTACAACCCAAGAAATCAGAAAGAAACAGATAACCACAAAGGGCTGATTCAACAATAAGGCAGTGAGAGATCACGCATTGCAAACTTACTCTGCACAATGAGAGAAGCGGGATGAAAGTTTCAAGAGTGCTGTTAAAGAAAATGCTACAGTGTCTGGTGAAACTCGAATGTCTTTCAAAACAGTCTCAACTACATCAACTGCATCTGATTCTGTGACCTGGAAGACACCAACCGAACAAAACAAGAAAAGATGCATCAAACTGAAAGTTGTAATTGAGCAATGTCTTCCTATGACATGTTTGACTTCTCCAAAGACTCCTGAAAAGGATATCGGAATTGATGTGCATAGTGTTAATTTGTGGTGAAAACTGCTACACCCTCCTTCATGGTTCTCTATGAAATACCAAAAATGTTTTGCTATCTGTGTCATGTACCACTTGGGAGGCAATTGTTTCATCCCTGCCTAAGAAGTCTGTTGTGCATATGTGTGGAGCATTCAGTCCAAATTGGAAAGGATAAGGCAGAAAGCAGCAACTTACAGTCAATGGTTCTTCACCTTCCACCTTGTTCAGATTATCTACCAACATTTCACCATACTCACCAATGCACCACACTGTAACTTGTCCCAGACTTTCCTGTTTTAACAAAACAAAGCCAACTTTCAGACATGTGCTATAAAGGTTGTTCAGCAAACTTAGCAAAGACTTTTGACACAAAAACAGTCATACCCAAGGACCCATAGATAAGTGCAAGCTCTTTGCAAATGATGGGGGACTTCCTATAGGACTACACCCACACAATTTTGGAAAAAGGAATGTTGACAAGATGAGAAGAAGCACCTGGCCATCCCATGCTTGGAAAACACGATACAATGCCCTCACTGTGTAGCCCTGAAGCTCAGATGCATTGCTGATCACCACTACCAAAGCCCTTGTCACATCAGGAGTCACATATTTCCCAGCCTGCACATAACCATTGAACCCAATGACATCAGAAAATGTCGTAAATAGCAAGCTTACTTTATGATGTCAGACTTCCATACAACAAGCATTTTGGCTGGTAGGTTGTACTTTGCACAATAGCTGATGTGTCAAACATAAAATTACAAGAACAGATTGATTGATGGCTTCTAGAGCAGATGGCAGCAGTCAATGCACCTCAACCATGAGCAGAATCATCTGATCAATGTACCACTGCTTGTTTGGAGAGAATCTGCAGAAGAACCACAACACCACAAGCAAGCCATGGTAATAAGGTTGCCACATAGTCCATGTTCATATTTACACTTTTGGCAATAAACGCATGGAGAAATGCATTCATCACAATAATCTGATTCCTGGCCAGTACTGCTGAAAGAATCCCAACTGAAAATGATTTGGAACTCAGGTTTTGTGACTAGATCAATAGTCCAACTCAGATACAAACCTTGTGGATAAACCAGTTGCACCCAAAGTTCATACCCCATAAAAATTACCAATACAGTAGAGCAAGTGTACAGCATTTATTGAGGACAAACTGCAGATTAAGCAGAGGCGGAAAGATGAGGCATTTACTTCTGCACAAGAGAAGATATTTTGGCTGTGAGATCTCCTTTGAACTCAGGGTCGCTCACTTTCAGATAATCCATCAGCTCCTTTGTCAATGGCTTGACATTGCTTACATTGACTAATGCACAGATGAGCTCCAGTGCTCGTCGCCGTATAGAAATATCTGAATCCTGTAAAGAGATATCGACACTCTGAGAAAACATCTTCATTTCATATCACTCAGAACTATCCATACTTAGACTTTGAGTCAGCCTGCATAGAAATTGTGACATGACCTGATTAAAGGTTAGAGAGATTTCAGACCAGACAGCAAGAGACTGTAATAACAAACCGTCACAGGAAGAGAAGAGAGAAAAACACCAAATGCATGTTGCTATTAAATGGCAGGACACCACATTGTAGGGTTTCAATTGTTTAAGGCAATTTGGAAAAAAAGTCATCCTTCTTACAAGTGTTCACATTTAAACTGTTAGGGCATTTGGAGGTATTTCTTTCCAAGCCATATCATCTGCATGTTTGACAAACAGAGATGTAAAGTGTGCTGAGGAGGCAACAGCTTCATACCTTCACACACTCCACAATAGTACTTCGGTGACGCTGAACAGCTTGAGTATCAATGGAAACAACTTTCACCAGCGTGTTCAGAGCAACATATCTGTCACCAAAGTAACAAGCAATGAGAAGTCCTCCACTGTCTCTAACACTTCTCTAATCAACAAATGTTCACGACATTGATGGAGCTGCAATTTGAGGACCCTGTGAAGGCCTAATTAACTTTTGGACCTTGCCTCTCAACACTGAGATCTCTGATACATTACTCAGATGGCTCATATAACAGAAGTGGCACCCTAGATGAACCAAACAGTGGTCATGTCTTGTACATACTGACCCATCCCTCAAAATACCTTTGAATGCAGACTACCTTAGACATGGAAAACAAGCCTGACCATGTTAACATGAAGCATCTTCCTTCCTCTACTGTTGTCTCAAATTCAACCAGGAGGCAGGACGCTTGATTGGAGGACTACTGCAAGCAGAGTTGACCTTTTTGTGTTGCAAGCATTACAGGCACATGTTCAGTCAAGAATCAAGCAGTGTACAACTTCTCATGTTAACTGCACCAGGAGATGGTCTAACCTACCTGATATTATTGTCACGATTTGCCAAGAAGCGGCCTAGAATGTTAATGGCAAGTACCCGAAGGCCCCCAATGGCCTCTATAGACATGATTGTCTTTACACACTCGTACAAAATAGCATTGCCAGCATTCTTGCTCCCCTCTGTGTTTGTTGCAACCTGCCCCAGAAATAATGGGCAATCATGATCCACAATGGTAGAGAAATAGAGCTACTTGTAATTTTCTAGTCCCACAAAAGAAGTAATGCAACTGAAAGGCCTAAGCTGCACATGAGTCACAACATAAGAAATTCCAACATTGTTGCCCAAGCAAACATGTATGAATCACATATCAAACCAATTACAGGAAAGGCACTAGGATTATACCTGGGCAAGGATATCACTCATATTATCACTTGTTTCTGAATCACCCTTGCCTAGAAGGCTGAGCAGTCTAAGAAGCCTGATTTGCAAAAAGGGGTCGGTGATACCATTCACATCATACTCTGGGGCATAGCCACTAACAACCAAGTTCTTCAATACCCGAATCAGCGAAATCACATGCTGCATCCACCAAAGAAGTGTTCAAGACAAGCCCTATAAGTATTGTCACGAAACATGATGGATGAATCATTACTCAAACAGGCAAAAGCAAGACAAATGGCTGGAAAGAGGAAAGCATGACATCTTACTAACAAAACCAACTTAATGCAAGCAATTGTGCTTACTTATTGCCAAAAATAAACATCCTCATTTGTGAATTTACCCGTGACAGGAAACCCTAGAAGATGGATCTCTTTAATCCCATGAATAAATTTCTAGGATAAATATTGGCAAAGTGAACTGGTCACTTCACTGAATGCTTCATCATGCTTGCAAAATTGTAGGGATGGAATCTTGAACCCTACTTACAGGATATTGAGGACCACAAGCAGATCAATTGTTCTTGTTGAAGACAAGAATTCTTTGTCTGGACCAACAAGATTGTTCTCTAGACTTTTGGAGCCTGGTCATTTCATCCATTCAGTCCCAAAAGGACTGCCATACACACCTTTCTGAAATGTTGAAGTGCAACTTCACTGCCTTCACATAGCTCTGTGCAAAGCTTCACTCCAGAAATAAGAACCCCATGATGCTTGTCTGTAAGGAGTGCTGTAGCTGGAACCATCACATAATCGATGAGCTCGGGCACCTTCCGAACAATACGCAGTGAGCACAAGGCAGCCTACAATAACATATAAATCCAGACTCTGCTGATTAGACTTGTATGCACATACACATATTCACCTCAAAGTGTTTCTCCAGACTTCCAATTTATCAACAGCAAAAACCAGAAAACCACAATATAATACCAACTGGTTAGGCACCTTCTTCCGAATGTAAGAGTTGTTGTTGTGCAAAAGCTTCTCCACTTCAGGGGCAAGATCCCGTGCCATCTCTGCTGTGCAGATGTTCCCGAGTGCACAAAGTGCTAGCCCAACAATGAACTGATTTGAATGATTTAAGTCACTGCAGCAAAATTCAAGGGAGAGCCCACAGATAACTTCAGGAGAGTACTTTGAGGACCTTTACGAGAAACCACATTTGTTCGACACGGAAGCAACCACATTTGTTCGACACGGAAGCAACCACAATTGCCTTTGAATGTTGATCTGACAAAAAAACCAAGCAGACTTCTAATTTGTTGGTTTCAACTGACAAATTGACACCACAAACAACAGGATGTTGTGAATGTTTACTTCTTGAGAGAATTGGTGACCAGCATCAGCACCTCCTGGCGCTCATCCAGTAGCAGCATGAGCCCCAAGTATCCAATCCTCTTCTCAGGAAAGCTCCCAGCAGCAATGAGCTTGATGCACTCCATCTGGCCAAAATGTGTGGGATAGCCCAGCATATGAATGAACATAAGCTTGGCCACATTGCGATGCCTGAAGTCCTGATCATTGTCCTTGAATGCATTCCGAAGGGTTGCACATTCTTTTGCCACTACTGCCCTCTCATCTGCCGCTGTTTTACAAGCCCTGATCGACCGGATCATGTCTCTGCAAGAAAACAACTCAAATTCAAACACCATGACAGACAAACCACACATTCCTCCAACACACTACACATTTCAGATAAAATCGGACACAGAGATCCCTGCAAAATCCTCGCTCTCTTTGTCACAAAATTTTAGGGTTTCCAAAACTTTCTGCCAAATATAATCTCTACTCCAGCTGAATCACACTTCCCACTCCCCCGCCCCCCCTCCAAGAAACAAATCCACGCTAAATCCTGCCAGATCTTCAAAACCAGAAACACATCTGTTTTCTTAAAATACATAAATTTTATTTCTCCTCTCTAATGCAACAGATACGAGTAGCAAAAAGCAGCTACACAAGCTCCCTGTTCGCCATCTTCACTTTCCCTTTACAAGCCAACAAACCTGACATAACAACAATATAGACGGAAAGAAAAAAGCTATCGACAGAGACGAAACCACAAAAATCACCCAAAACAAGACGATGTGAAGCAGACAACAACAGTACTAACAGACTTGAATCCAAAACAAGCTTCCAAATTGCCACACAAAAAAACGAACAAAAATTAAAAAATCTCTTACCTCAATCTGGTCCCCATGATGACCTAACACCAAAGCGTTTGGCTCCTTCCACCCGATCTGCTGCAGCTCTCTCGCCCGATCACTCTATCTACAACTGCGGCTGCGTCGTTGCCGTTTGCTTCAGCACTCAAAACTGTGAAAGATCAGAGATCTCCCGATGACAATGATGACTATAATACCGCGGCATTTCACAGATCCACCAGCAGCACAACAACAACAACAACAACAAGGAGCTTCGCGCACTTCGCCTTCTTACTCGCATTCAATAATGGCTCTCTCTCTCTCCCTCTCTCTCTCTCTCTCTACGATCGTCCTCAACCTGTATGTATTTCCATGTATTCGTATTTCTAAACGTATATACTCATCCGTATATGGAATTGTCTTTCCCATCTACTAAGAGCATCTCCACCAACGCTCAGTATGTGGCCCTACACAAGGAATCTTGGATGAGGTTCATCAGTAGTCCAATTGACTGGAACTCTGCTGGGGACCCTTTAAAAAATTTCACAGCTTTTCAAGTGGATCTTCGGAAGAGTCTAATAAATTCAAATGCGAACTGTTCCCTGTTTCTGATTGGGTAGATGGTTTGATTGTTCCAAGTGGGTTGCTATTAAGGTAATAATCTCCAGCCACTGTGAACCAGCAGCACCCCACCAGCGTACCATGAAGGATGAATGGTAAGTGGTCAGGAAACAGTTTTCTGTTGGGCTTCAGTTCCTTAACTAACCATGGTGGTTAGCTCAGTTGCTAGCATTATTTTTTTCACTACCTACCTACTTTAACAACCCACAAACAGGTTGTTAGTTAGTAGGCAGGTAGTGAAACCAGCCCTTACCTATGTATAAACCATCTACTTAACTAGTAGTTACCTACTTACTTTCCTACCTATCTACTTATATATGAGACCTATTATTATTTCCTACAGAATTGGTTACCAAGGCGAAACCAAATATAAACTCAGTTCAGTTCAGTTCAGTTCAGTTCAGTTCAGTTCAGGTTCATCCACAACTGAGTAACAACTGGTGTATCTAAAACTTGGATGTGAGAAATAATTTGGCAAGGTCACATACTGAGCGCTGGTGGAGATGCTGAGTTACCTATTAAATGTTGTACATTTTCATCACCCCCTTTTGACTGCTGGACAATCAACCGCTTCTTATTCCCACGTTACTTTTTTGCATCCAAGGCAACTAACTACCTACCGTAGGTAGCTTGGGTTGAGTATATCCACATGGACAACACCAATAACTTTTTTTTAATAAAAATTAATTCGTTTTTATAAATTTGAATTTTTTTTTTTTTAATGATCTATTATGATAATTGTGATATGAGGAGTGAAATTATTCCAATTTGTAGCATTTGATAATTATGATGGTTTTCAACACCTTTGATTCTTTTTCTTTTTTTTCATGAAAATTTAGTTTCACTATTTTTAAAGATTATTTAGTGATGAAACTAAGCGTGAGGGGAAAATATTTGAATAATTTCTTTATTAGCTTTCGAACTATGAGATAGTATTTTATTGGATTTTACATATCGTACCCGTCACTCACAATTAGCGGTTTTTGTTGGAACTATTTAATTGTTTCAACAAAAAGGGGGTCTAACATCCCATTTTGAATATTTCAGAATTTTGACATTCTATAATAATTTCACATGAAAGAGCAAACAATTTTCTAGCCAGTTATTTAATTTTTCATATTTTTTCAAGATTGGTTATGTACCAAAACCAGTTCTTCAAATATGTTGATGAGTAAGTGGTATATACCCGGGTTTATAACTCATGGATATCTATCCCTCAATCTAATTAAGAATTAATTACCAGAGTTCAATTTTGTTGTTTTTCAGCATAACTATGTGTACATTTTTTTTTTCCAGCTTTTCCTTTTGGGAATTAATTAAAATTGAACCATAGAAGCAGATATGATTATATTATATATCTATATATATACACCCGTATTTGAAATACCCACCTTTTTGTTAGATTTTAAAGAAATTAATTAAAAATTTGGATGAAGATAATGTTTAGAAATGTCATGAGAATTTTGAAGAATTCTATAAAATTTGTAATCCATAGAGATGAATATTTTTAAAGTTTCAAATTGAATCAATGAAAATGTGAAAATTGATCCATGTTGCCTAATGTGAGCTCTACCTCACAATTTCATAGGAGGAAAAATGAATTATTGTAACTAAAAAGCAATCATGAAGACAAAATCTAATCCAAATTTAGAATTGTAGATCTATTCTTAAATGGTAATCTCAAGATATATTATGGAAAAGGCCATGTAATAATGGAAAAATAATGGACAAGACACATACACACATATATAACTAGAGTCAAAATATGTATAATGTGAAAGTCCCATGTGATGAACCTTAAAACTAGAAGTAAAGTGTTGTAATGGCCTTGTAGCCTAAAATGAATTGATGTCCATATTTGTCCCTTAAAATTGACCATCCCGATTGATATTAAATTTATGTTTTCATCATCCCTTTTGATTGCTTTATAATGAACACTTTCATACCAAGTGACTTTTACATCCAACATATTTGAACAAGCTTTCATTTGTTGTGGAACTATGAATGTGGCACACCTTCCCCAAAAATATATATATTCTATCACAATTTGGTGATTTTAAAAAAAAAAGGGAATTTATGATAAAATATTCACTTTTTAAAAAAAAAAAGTCATGTTTGGGTGATTTTTCACCCAAAAAAAGGCTACCTTTAGAAGAAGGTATTTTAGGGGAAGGTATTGTATTTTTATGTACACTAGTGTGGTTTGTATTGTTGGCCCAAATGTGAACCCATTTCAAAATAGGGAAAACTCAACATATGAAAATTGTTTTGTATGGTTTTAAGATTAAATGAAACCCTAAACCCTAGACCCTATATTTAGTTTTTTGAGAGTTAAATATGACATGCAAGTGTGACCACATTCTCAACTGATTTTTCCTTTCAAAACCTGGTTTTTTGTAATTTATTTGATTTTACAATAAAAAAAAGTTATTTCAAATTTGATATCTCGCACATCTTAAATCCAAAACTTACAAAATAAATTCCATTAAACCCTACTCATTGAAATCTTTCCAACAATACCAAAGGCACACCCCAATTCCTCATACTTGATCTGAATGGTAGACCTTCAAGCGTGATCACATTTTTAACTGATTTTTCTTTCCAAAACCTGATTTTTTGTGATTTATTTGAATTTTTAATGACAAAATTCACTTAAAATTCAAAATCTTCCCCATTTTAAATCAAAATCCTATGAAATATATTCCATCAAATCCTGCTTCTCGAGATCTCCCCAACAACACCAAAAGCACAAACCAATTCTTCTAAAAGTTTTAGTTATGATTTAATATAATTTTCAATGAAAATTTTATTCAATATTCAAAAAAAATTACACTACAAGTCCAAATGTCATGAACCAAACTGATGCACCCTTCCTTATCAAAAGAGCTTTCCAAAGATACCAAGAACACAATTTGAAGCCCCTAATTTGATGAATTTCATAGTTACAAAACAAAACAAACTACCTTGCTTCATAGATAAATTACAATATATCATGTTATGCATGTGTGCTCATATATGGAATAGTACTTTCACGTATTAAATCTATGATTTCACCACCCCCCTTTTGAGTGTCTAGATTAATCAACATCTTATCAAGTTATTTTTGTGTTGAAGATCTTGAACATGTTTTCAATTCTTGGAAATTGTGAGATATTTTAATTATATTTTCACATATACATAACCATTTGTATCTGAAATAGGGTTTCCATCTATTAAATTGACATTTTCACTAGCCCTTTTGATTATCAAGGATTAATCAATATCTTACTTGTTTTTGTATCCAAGATTTTTTAACATTTTTTAACTTTGAGATTATGGGATATTTTAGTTAATTATGTGATTTTTTTGCATTGGGATATTTTAACTCCATATGCTTGTGAAGGTACCATTGCTTGGGACAATTGGCACCTTGAATGCAAGCTTCAAGAATAGTGGCAAATTTCAAGCAAAGATCATCAATTTTTCATAGTCCCTTGTGTCATCATAAAATTGAGTGGAAAACTCAAGTTAAGGTTTTTTTTTTCCATCTTTATTCTTTCATTTTTTCCGTATCAATTTCCAACATGGTGTCCAACCCTCATTGTTCATGATAGGAGGGATTGCAATTGCATTTTAGAATGTTATTTGTTTTTTTACCTTCAAAGGTTAGTAGTTTTATATGCTTGTTGTTGTTTTATTTTTCAAATTTTTGATGTTACCATATAATTAATGATTATCCCAAAGAAATTTAACATCAATTAGAATAAAAATTTGAAATTTGCCACAACTAAATCAAATTGGTAAAAAGGTACCTTAGAACTTAAAAAGGTTTCCCCAATAACATTTTTCTTAAAATTTGGCATGTTTCTTTGAACATGGAATTTGCAACATGATATTTTGTTGAAAGTCAATATTTCATGAAAAAAGTATCAATGTTTACATCTCTTCCACCAATTCACAAGCCAATGAATTACAAATATATATTCAATATTAAGGATATTGCAACTAGTCTTATGACAAAGCTTAAGGTCCATTTGGTAACAAAAAGCTAATTTTCACAAGTTAAAGATATGATTTCTATGACACATTTCCCTTATTACATGAATGTATTCTATGTATTCAAATAATTGTTATAATTGCAATCAACTATTCCAACTATGGACATGTAGCAAATGGATGTTAAAATCACATTTTTCAATGAACTCTTGAATATATGTCCAACAAACAAAAATATATGCGCTTAAAGGTAAAGAAATAATGGTATGTAAGTTTTTAAAATCTCCATAGCATACTTAGACCTTAATTTTGGCACTAAAATGCTGATTTTATTTATTTTTTAAATTTCACATGAATAGTTCAACACCTTCAACCAAAGTTTACTTTTCCAAACTTTGGTTAACAAGAACCAAAAATTTATGTCATTTTGATAATGGGCACAAAATACCTAAGGTCAGCAAAATGCACTCTCTCTACATTGTTTTCTTAGGTTGAAATCATTCTAAAATCCTCAACATGCTCCTTGCATATATAAAAACAAAGGGAAAAAGAGGTAGAAAAAATAATAGAGAGGAATTGTTTTTTTTATATCAAATTATTTCTTTGGAATATAATCAAGGAAGTTAAGTTTATTAAAAAAATTTAAAATCTAGTTTCCTATATATCATTTGCGAGAACATGATCTAATCATTTTAGATTCCCAACAGTTTTGATGACACCAATTATGGCATATCCAACATGAACATACCATGTCAAAGAAATAAACCTTACATATTTGTGTGTGTGTGTGTGTGTGTGTGTGTGTGTGTGTGTACAATGAGGATTAACATGCGCTCATTTTGGGAATCAATCAAGTGCTACCAAAATTTTCAAACATTGAATAGAACAAGTGACACCCCTAATTGCAATAGGATAAATTTATTTGTATACCCAAAATGGAGGGTTAACTTGGTGCAAAAAAGGTACATGAAAATTTGTGTGGATCCTTCTTTGATTTATGAAATTGTATGACAACAATCATGATATGGCTTAGGGCTAAAAAAATCTAACATTTATCATGTTCCCATTAATTTTTTATTTGTGGTTTTGATGGGATGGGACTAAGTGAAGCTCCAACCTCTTTCAAATTGATGAAACAAACTAGACCAAAAAACCTTCCTTACAAAAGAAATAAGCAAAAATTATGTATATATCTTGAATTCAATTTTTCTTTGTTGGAAATTTTGTTGTATATTTTCTTTTTCTTACTTTGCAACAATTTTCTTTTTTGATTAAATTATTTTTTAAACTTGAACAAAAACTTCCTTTGATAGTTTAGAAAAAATAGTTTATGAAGTTCTACTCGATTCATCTTTCATTAAGTTAGGACATTTTTTCATAAAAAATATTACTAACATGTTTGGTAATTTTGTGAATTGACCAAAATGTTTTTTTGGTTTTTTGAATGATTTATGTTCTTAAAAACAAAGACATGGATTTTCTTTTGATCAACCAATATGGTTTCCAAAGTCATTTGGATTATTATTTCCCTACAAGCTTGTGGTTTCATATGAGAGATTATTCTTCCATCTTTGTGTGCATGTGATTATAATATGTTTTTAAATTAAATAAGGTTTTTTTCCTTTCATGTAATAACATTGATGACAACAACAACAACATACACTACAACATTAAGCCAATCACAACAATCATAAACATATGTTTAGCCAATTCAACAAGTTCAACAACATTTGTTGTTGGTGGCAAACCAATGATGACAACAATAACAAGTTCCACAATCATGTACACAATTGCATCTCACACTTATGGACTATTGTTTGTCAATGTTACAATTAATTGTCATCAAACAAAGGTAATATTTATCATTAGTTTCTTTTTTGATTATGGATCACCTTACATGTGATTTTGTACAAACTTGTGTATAACATTAGTTGTTTAACTATTTTTTATACATGGGGTTTGTTGCAACAATAACCTTAGTCACAACAAAACATGTTTGATAAAGAATCTTAGGTTTTTCAAGTTCAACAAAAGCAACAATGTGTTGATTTCCCTAAGAATAAGCAACAACCACTTCCTTGATGATTCTAGTGATTATGATCAAGAAGTTGTATCTACATCAAAACAATGGCAACTACATCAAATTCAAGACTAGCAACAATAACATTAACACAAGAAGTAGTACAACAACATCAATAATAAATAGGAATCATGCAAAGGTTTCTTTATTTTTGTGCTTGAATGTTCAAAATATTGTAGGTTTGTTAATTTTCTTATGAAACAATTGTGTGGAAGTGAGCATCAAAGTTTGAAAATATTATGGGTTAGTGTAAAAACATATTAAGGAGGTTTTAACAAAATGTTACAATAAGTAACTCTAGCCTGTTTTCACATTTGTTTCTTAACTAGTTTTTTCGTTTTAGATTTTGATGTGTTCATACATGTATAATTGATGACTAAACTAAAACAAAATTTTCCTACATACACTCTTCCATAATTGTTGATATTAACAATGTAGGGTCTTCATCCAAATTTTCTTCCATTTGCTCCTCAATGTTTTAATAATTGTGAACAATGGTGTAACAACATTACCTTCCAATGCATCAAGTTGAAATCAGGTTTGAATGTTCTTGTGAATCATGTATTGTCCCATCCCTTCACAATCATGTTCATCATATCCAACCTTCATCCATGCAACATGTAACCATGTACACACTTTGGGTTTGAAACTACTCCTTTTGAAGTCAACACAAGGTGATTGTTCATTGTCCATCCATTCTTTAATGACTATTGCTATCCATGTATTGAATTGGATGCAAACACGAACAAAAGAACCAATCTTTTGATAACCAATCCATAAATTAATATATTAAAAAGGGTCACATTAAATTAATGTTGAAAATGTATGTTGTATTTGTGACACACATTTTTAATATATTCATCTAGCATTTGGATAAGCTTGAAAATAATTCAATGATCATAAATTATATTTTAACATGTTTGAAATTCATAATTAATGTTTTTTTTGCTTAAAAATATGAAACAATTTTAAATAAATAAATAAACATTGTTTAAATAGTTTGTTCAACACAATCAAAACTAAATTCAAAAATTGTCTAAACATTACTAACAGTTCCTCTTATTCCATTTGCACCCAATTGAACTTTAAAAACATGTTTTAGTGATTGTTGGAAAATCACATTGGTAGGTTGTAATTCACTTGTGCAATTTGCTAGTATGTAAATGATCAAAATGTTGGGGGTAATCTTCTTTCATTCAATTAAAAAACTCTTTGCTCTTATGTATTGACCAACAATCCAATAACCAAATCATTTTATGGTAAAACCAATTATTTGATCTATGGATACAAATATGGCAACAAGTTTTTTGAACAAGTTTTTTTTTGTATCAATCTCCAAAGTTAACCAATGATTCTCTTTAAAAATGAGATCTAATTCACTATTGCTACACGTGAATTTTTTTCATTGTTTGCAAGCAGTATTATTCTATGTGTGGTACATGTAAATATGACTTGAAGAAGGAACAATAACCAATTTGTAAATGATGAAAGGACAAGTGTCACTTGTCATTTATCTTTTAGCCCTAAAATTTTGATATGTTTTGTACCCTTGTTTTTTCATTGTTAACCATTAAAGTTACATGAAAAGGTAAACTAGTTTTGAAACTTATGTCTTGCCCTTGTCGTTTCTAATAAACAAGAAGTATATTTATTGCAATTGTTATCATTTTGAAAATCCAATTTATACATTGTCTTAAGAATTGACAAATCCATTTTCTTGTGACCTTGAAACCTCCATGTGCAGCATGAATGATTTCAGGAGCAAAAGACTTTACCTTCCCATGCAAAATGGGTTATATGTTGAAGTAGCAAGTGATTGACCCCCCTTTCTCATTTTTTGTAACATAATAACCCATGCATCTCCAAGCATTGGGTACTATTCAAGTACCAACATATTTGTATTTTTAGTTTATTGCAATCCCAAGTTGCTATGCATGAATGTCATTTGATTTCAAGTCACCTTAGGGTGTAAACCAATCTCACAAACTTGCCCTTCCTAGCTTCTCATATGGACTTTAGAAGTCATGACTTCTTGTATGTTGTTTTGAAGAAGTGCATGGCTTGTGAATTATTATTGTGTTTCTTCACAACTTGATGGGTGGCCAAAGATTTGGTAATAACTAACTAGTCAATGTATTCCCCATTTGCCTTGTACCACTTTTGAGTCCTTTTATGTTGCCCTTCCCTTCACTCTTGTTCAATCTCCTAATCTACTAACAACTTTGCAACAAACTTGTGTGGCCTACTTATTGGCCATTTTTCACTTGCTTTGAGATGGTGTTGATTAGTACAACATATGTATTGAGGAAGTTTATCTTATGTTGTTGTAGTGTGACCTTTTTCTTTATTCATTTGTGACTTTTTTGAAAATAGAAATAAATGAATTTTGTTGTAACTTATTATTTTCCATCTTTCATTGAACACTCAAACAAAATACTTGTAAAATTGTTGTTCGAGACTATCATCGAGTTTTTATCAAACAAAATTTGATAAAATCACAACTCTAAATTGTCTTCTTATAACTATGAAACTCAAATTAATATTAAAAAATGAATAAAGAAGCTATGAAAATTCAAGAAATAAAGCTATATATATATATATATAATGATTAAATACTGACCATTGTTGATAACCGACATTTTTCTAAATGACAAACACTAATAAGAAGATGAAATATATACCCAATAAGAAGTAAGGTTTGTGTTTGGTTCTTAACCAATTTCAGACCTAAACAAGTCACCCATGAATAACTTACCCTTGGACCCTTGTTGATAACCGGGCCCAATTTCTGAATAAGGAGCCAACAAACACTAGTATTACCCTTGTTGACAACCGGGGCCATTTTCTGAATAAGGGAGCCAACAAACACTAATAGTAAGAGCCCTCACCAAAAATTTGCAAAAAAATAGGAAAATTTCCCCAGCTTAAAAAAATCCAAAATTTTTAAAGAAAAGAAAATAAAATTTAAAATAAATTATTAAAAAAAAACTGTTTGCAACAAAAGCAAAAGGAATAGGCAGAGCAGATTGAGCTTTTAAAGAACGGGACGAAAAAAGACTGAGTACAGATTAACCTAGCCCACTTTGGTGGCACGCAAGTGGGCCCAGCAGCAGCTGAGGATAAGGAACCAAACAACACCCCCACATCACTCCCTAGCCTACCAAACTCGCCTACTCCATCCCAGCACTAAATTCACAACACTACCCTACATAGTGACTGGCAGCCAGCACTCATTTATCCTTTTTTTAAAAATAATAATAAAAATAAAAAATCATTTTATCTGTTTTCAATTTATTTTATTACTCAACCTATCATATTACTATTATCAGTATTAGTATATTTATCTATTATTATGAGGGTTTTTTTTAATGGCGAAATTTCGCCATAAAACTAAAATCTTAAAATCTTAAAATGTGAAAAAGGTGATTTTGGAGGTTTTTAATGGCTAGAAATGTGAGAGGGAAAAAAAGGGGTAAAAAAAAATTTGCTAGATTTTATATGTACTTGGTTTTCATTTTGTAGCCAAAAAATATAGAAGGATGATTAAAGATTTGTTACTTAATTTCTGGTTTATATAGCCAGATATAATTATGGCTAAATGTTCCTAGGGATGATCATCACTTTTTTAACATTTTTTAAATGGATTGATCATCATTTTAGCTACAAATAAAATTCCTGAAAAAAAATATATATATATATTATTTTCTTTTATATTTACTCACATTGGAGGATTGGACACATAAAAAAATATGATATAAAAAAAATATAATAATATAGATATCATTTTGGCATAGTGCAAGTTCCACTTTGGTTTTCAAGGTGGGTTTGTTTTGGAAGAGGAGACGACACAGACACGCACAGACAGACAGACAGACAGAGAGGAGACGAGAGGTGTGCAGCAATGGCGGCTCTCTTGGCTTCTTCTTGTGCGCTTTCTTCGTCATTGACGTTGCTCGCTTCTTCTCCCTCGTTTACTAGCTCTGCTCGGCTTCCTTCCTCATCTCGTTCCGTATCCGGAGTTGGAGTTTTTGTTGCTGCTGCTCCTGCGGCTGCTTCTTCTTCTGCTGTCAAGGTGTGTGCGGCTTTCTTTCTTTCTTTCTTTCTTTCTCTTTTGGTTTGTCTATTTGCTAAATCGGAAGAAAGAAAATTGTGTTTTGTGAGCTGCGGTTTTCGGTTTTTGATTTCAAGGATTATCGATTCATGCCTTCCGTGTGTGTTTGATGTAAATGCTTTCTATTATCGTTGTTCTTGTTATTATTATTATTATCTGTCATGGTTCTTTTGGTCATGGATATGCTTGCTTTTTTTTCTAGCTTTTTTTCAGTGGATTGGTTGTATGGAGTAATGCTGATGCTCCGACGCAGTTTCTCTTCTGGTTTTTTTTAATGTCTCTACCATGCGATGATTGTTTAGGTTGGAATCAGATGCCAGATAGCAGCAGCTAATGCGGATGATGAAGAAGCGTCGTTGTCGTCGTCAGTCAAGAGACGGGACATTTTCGTTGCTCTCGGTGCTTCCACCATTGCTGTAAGTATTTCCCATCACTGAAGGCGACCAAAAATAGAGAGAGAGAGAGAGAGAGAGAGAGAGAGAGAGAGAGAGAGAGAGAGAGATTTGTATGTTTCTGCAAAGAAAATTTCTTTTATTTTCATTTCCCGTTTTTTTTCCTCACACTGCAAAACTACTGAAATCTGGAATTTTGACAAAAGATCAAAAAATACACCTGGCATTATGAGGGATTGTGATGCATGCAGGCAGGAGTGTGGAGCTTGTCACCAATGACTCCAGAAGCAAATGCTGCTGATTTGATTCAGAGACAACAGCGATCAAAATTTCTAAGTACAAATAAAATTTTCCCTCATTCACTGGAGATTCTTCTTGAGTTTGAAGCATTTCTCAGTTTTTTTTGCATTGGTTTTCTTCCCCTGAAGAATCAGACGCGATCTCTTCTTTCACATCCTTTCATGAAATATTCTTCCTCAATGAGAAGCTCTGGAGCTTTTCACAATTGCTCTACAAAATTCTTCTGCACATGAAATAGGCTGATCATCAAGCAGATGAACATTCAGTTTCTCTTTTCTGTACTTGGCTCCTGTAAAAGGTGCCTCCAAAAAATCTGATACGAAGAACTCAAACCATTTTGATGAATTTCAAAGTCTCTTAGTGATTCCTGTTCTCTAACCTGTTTTCCTTTGGTCAATGGTATGGCGGGGGTGAAGCTAGTGTGAAGGAGAAGCTTCAAGCTGCTATCAAGGTCAATTTCCTCATATGACTTCTTCTTCCTTTAGACACTTTGATGTATTTTGGGATTGTTATTTTTGTTTTTCCTTCTCCTCTCATCCTTGAATAATCTATTCACCAAAGTTTCACCATGCAATTGGTCATGGTTTTGTGGAGGTGGTGTAGCTATGGTGCCATTTGTTGTCTGGTGCTATCATGGAGGTTATGAATTTGTGGACTTGTATTGGATGATTATGCAGGCTAGTCCAGAACTGGTGCCAGACTTGCTACGTTTATCCCTTAATGATGCTTTAACCTATGATAAGGTTTGTGTTTTCAGCCACTTTGAAGGACAGAAGGAAGTTTTTTTGGGGTCATGTCTGTAACTTTTTTCTTCTCCCACACCTGCTCTCAAGGCATCATCACTCATCACTTTGGACACCGCAAGTTTCTGTAGAACACACAAAGTTATGTAACTTTGCTATTTGTGCTTGAATGTTGAGCAGGGCTCCAAGACTGGTGGAGCAAATGGATCAGTACGGTACATCCCTGCCTTTCTTGCTAAGACCTTTTGTTGGCTTGGCTTGTTGTTTGTTGTTTGTTTGTTTGCTTGTTGTTGCCAATTGTTTCATCTGCTAAAAAGCCTGCCTGACATTAATGGTGTGCAGTACAGAGCTGAGCAGGCCAGAAAACCAAGGACTAGAGAAAGCAGTGAACCTGCTTCAAGATCTGAAGAAGGAGATTGATGAAGGGGCGAAGGGTGGTCCCATTACTTGGTCTGATCTCATTCACATAGGAGGTATACACTCCTGTTGAATTGCTGTGCTTTGCTTGCATATTTTATTATCGCTGCATGTATGGCTTTGTGGATCACTGTTTGCTGTCTAAGCCAGTTCATTGAATTATATTTCAGGCAAATGGGGTGAAGGCTGATGGTTTAAATTGTATCATGTCCAGATTCCACTGAGATCCTTACCTTACCATTTAGTCTTTTTTTTATGTGTGTTTGGCAGCACAATCAGCCTGCAAGAGAACATTCATTGACTCAGCAATCCGCAAGTGTGGAGGTAATGAGCAAAAGGGTCTCCAACTATATGGTGCATATGGCTCAGCTGGGCAGGTTGAGCACCACTTTCCTCTCCCTTTTGGCTCAGGCAGAGATTCTGTATTTTAAAATCTTGCATCTGGGTATAAAACTTCTGGATTCCCTTCTGCCTGTTCAATGGCATGAACTTCAGATCCATCTGACCTGCTTTCTCTCTGTCATCCTACAGTGGAGTCAATTTGACAAGCTATTAGGTCGCTTTGAGACATCAGAACCTGATCCAGATGGAAGAGTGCTATCATGGGAGAAAGCATCACCAGCAGAGATTAAGGAAAGGTTTGCCAACTTGGGATTCAAGGCACGACAGGTAAGGAAAAAAACCCAGACTCAGCTACTGCTGCTGTTAGTGTGCTCCTATCAATTTGACCCCAAATCCATATGCAGATCTTGGTCTTTTTACATTCTAAGTATAGTTTGTTGGGATATCACACAGGTGGCAGTTTTATCTGCATTCCTTGGCCCCGATCAAGTTGAGACAGAGGCGAAGCTAGCCACTGACCCTGATATTGCCCCTTGGGTGAAGAAATATCAGGACAGCAGGAGAACAGTCTCTCAGACTGACTATGAGGTAAAAGGCAACCTCCCCAACATCTTGATCATTTCACAAACACAAGGGAGAACAGGGAATAGGGTTTGAAAATGTGGTTTAGCCCTGGAAGACAGATTTTGTGTTGGTTTCTTGAAGCAGATGTGAGGAGATGATGTATTGTATTCAGAACCTGATTAGTGCTGACACAAATCTTACCTTTTCTGTGGCAGGTGGATCTTATTACAGCATTCTCAAGGTTAAGTACACTTGGGCAAACCATTAACTATGAGGCTTACAGCTATTATATACCAACAGTCCTGAGATTCTAGTAGTTTTGGAGTTCCAGGTTTGAGCAAGTTTCGATCAGGGCTTTACAGTTTTTGTCATAATGTGGATTAGTATGTGGAGGATAATTGAGGTTGCATTTGTGTTATCTAGAAGCATCTTGCACTTGGGCTGATGCTGGATGCAGAAAGTCCGATAAAATTTTCTCTTTGCAACTATGGGGAAGATTTCTCATTGTCCAATTGGGAGATAAAGTTGAGTTCTCCATTTTTGACAGTTCAATCAGGCAAAGGTTCTACAACTGTTGCACTTCGTGTATGATGCCATTCATTGTAAGTGCAAATCTACATCACTGGTCTCTTATGCGTGGTGTTCTCAATCACTTTGTCACAAATGAAGCTCACTGTTCTTTTTGGCTTATTCACTGGAAGAGCAACTCCTTATCAGTTAAAACTTTCATGTTGATGCTTGAAAGTAAGAGCCTTGACTTCTGTGTCATTCCTTCACAGTTTCTCTCAGTTGCAAATGCTGTGGTAGTATATCATAGCTCATCACTTCCAGAAGGCAACAACTTCAAATGAATCTAGTGGAGAGATGAATTTTGGAGTGTGAAATTTAGATCTTAGCTTCAGTGTACTTTTGTCCTTAGCTAGATCTTCAGAGAAAAGGACCTGGAACTCCAGTCCAGCCATCAATGCACTGCATCAAAGGGGCCATGTGTTTGCCATCCAAGATAGCTTCATAGACCTTTTCAATCTCTTCACCAGGAGAGATGGTCTGCAAGCCTGACAGTAGCTGGGTATGGAGTTCAGATCGAACAAATCTGTAGAGAGGGTATGTCCGACAATCTGTAATTCTGTTGGGAACTGGGGAGTAACCCTTGTTGTTGTCGTATGCTTCTCGCACATGAGGAACTTCAACATCTAACCTCTCCTTCAGCTCCTCCTCGAAGTTGGAGATTTTGTGGAAAATGGAGGTGGGCGCAGGGTTCTCACTGGTGGAGCTCTTGAGTGTGTGCTCAACTAGCACTTGTCGGAGCTTTTCCATGAGTGGGCAAGTCTGGCTGGAAGCATTGTCAATGTATGTGAATGGTGGTTGATGGTCCACTACCTGCAGTAGATCCTTCTCAGCAAACCGTGATGGTAGAAGAGTGCCATCAGCTCCTGCAAACAAAGTCTTCTTTGCCACTTGTGCAACAATTTGCTTTACAGTGGCCTGCATCATCTCCTCGATATGGCGCAGATCAATTGCCTGGCAAAGAGCCACCAGGTATGTTGAACTCATGAGCTTCAGAATTTGGATGGATTCTTCTGTCTTGCGTGCAGACACCAACCCAAGAGAGTTCACATCCTGGTTGTGTTGCTCAGCACTTTGAACATGGGTTGTCACTGGATTTGCAAGGTAGTTAAGTTCTGAGAGATATGAAGCCATCGCTATCTCTGCTCCCTTCATGCCATAATCCAGGCTTGGATTAGGCCCTCCACTGAGGTTTGAAGGCAGCCCATTGTTGTAATAATCATTCACAAGCTCAGAGAATTGTGCAAACATGAGCTTGCCAATAGCAGCAGTGGCTAGCCGTAAGTTGTCCATTGAGACCCCGATGGCAGTTCCTTGGAAGTTTCCACCATGGACAGCCCTGTCTCCTGCAGCATCAATGAGTGGGTTGTCGTTGACTGAATTGATCTCCCTCTGGATGGCATGTGTGGCATACCGTATTGCTTCTACCTGACAACACCAGAGACCATCAGTTGCTTCTTGCTGGTAACATCCCTTTTGGCTTCATCATCTTTTGCAACTCTTTTCTTGCACATCTTTTTCCTAATCCCAGTGCTTGCATTGAGTGTGACCAGAGAGAAGACATTTTGCCAAGAAAGAAATCTCTGAACAATGACAAAGCAGGGATTTTGAACAAAATCCCTGCTTTGTTGTTGTTCAAGCAGGGATGAAAGGCTCAGAGGTTTCAAGTGACGAACACAACAAAACAGTGATTTGCTTGGTGATGGTACCTGAGGACCGAGCCATTGTGGGGAAGTACGAAGAGCATAACGGTCCTGCTTGGGTTTCTTCAAAGGATCAGTCTCATGCAGTTTTGCAGCTGTCTTTGTATACGAGCTTCCAGCAAGGAGCCATTCCATGATGGCTGCAGCCTCAATTTGACCTGGGTGATGCTTCAGTTTGTGAGTCAAGGGATCTGCAAATTCAGGCTTCCCCTGCATCACCTCGCAAAAGAGAGCTGAAAGGACTTCAGCAAGCAGGACCAGCACATTGGCATCGAAGCATGCAGTGGATGCCAAGGCAGAACCCACGGCTGTTCCATTCACCATTGCAAGTCCTTCCTTTGGCTGCAACTCAAATGGCTCTTGTATTCCAGCAAGCCTGAGAGCAATCTCGCCTGATACTTCAGAACCATCCTTGGTGATTGCTCTTGAGTTTGGTCTTGCAGTGAGAAGCCCTGCAATTGAATGAAATGTGAGCCAAAACTGTAATCAGAACATTTCAAATTTCTTCAACTGCAAAACTAGTGTTGCATGCAATTCGCGTAATAGAGAGTTCATCAGACACACACAGACATGTTTGACACAACACACCAGCAATGTATGACAAGGGAACAAGGTCTCCCGATGATGAAATGGTGCCTCGAAGTGGCAACTTTGGTGTCACATGAGCATTCAGGAGCTTCTCCATTGCCTCCAAAATTTCCCAGCGAATGCCTGAGTAGCCTTGGAGCAGCGTGTTAGTGCGCACCAACATAGCTGCTCGCGTTGTGCATGCAGCAAGCGTATCTGCATCACCCTTTCCAAACACTCCTGCATTCAAAAATCTGTTCACCAAAACTCAAGGTCAGAAAAATTCCACTCATGACAATCAGCAGCATTTTCCCACAAGAGGCACAGAGGATTCATGCACAAAATAGAGGCTCTTATGTTTGGGCCATTGTGTGAAGCAGGAGTTGAATGAGATTCAATAACCATGAAACAAGGCACCTGATGAGCTCCTTCTGGAGCTCTACTCCTTGCTGAGTGCGGCGATGAGAGGTTGCTCCAAATCCAGTGGTGACACCATAGATGTCAGAACCTTTCATGATTTTTGAAAGCACCCAATTGGAGCTTTTGTCCACTCTGGTCTTCGCAACAGCAATATCCAACACCACTCTTACTTCCAGTCGCCGAGCAACTGCAGCCACATGGGCAACAGTCAAGCTCACACCCTCGAGCACCACCTCCTTGCACTCAGTGAATGTCTTCACCATACCTCTCACCTCCTCTAAATGGCTGCATTGTAACTCTGCAGCTGCTCGAGCCCATTGAAGGGGATCCGAGCAGCTGGTTTCTGAATCAATCACAACACTACCTATGCAGAGACTTGAATCAAGTGCTGCCACATGATTCTTCTTGCTGATGATTGGATCACTCCCATCAACCATATCCGTCAATGCTAGAGAGCCAGTCTTTGCCATCACTGTGGCTACAGTGACAAAAGCTCAATCCAGATCAATACCAGGTCTATCTCTCAACACAATTCTCACCCAAACACTTTCCTTTAGAACTCTACTCCTTGGTGATCCAAGAGCAATTCTCTCCACGGCTAAGTGATTCAGACTCAGAAACTCAATCCACAAACAAGTTCCACAGAACCCACTTCACATCAGCTCAACTTGAAGAACTTGTGACCTGAGGGACTAAGGACAAATATTGCTGGCGACTGTTTGTACTGAAACTTTTTTGCTTTCTCAAGGTACCAGAGCTGAGGAAAGTTACCTCTCCAGCAACTGGACCCAGACTGAGCCTGGACTGGAGCTATGTTGAAGACTGAAGGCTAGCTGGTCCAGGGAGATCAACGAGTGTGAATTTTGCAGTAAAATTGGGTTCTGTTTGCAGGTAACTAGCAGAGGCAGAATGGGAATGCAGTATTTATGAGGAGAGGATTGATCAAAAAGCTGGATGGAAAGTGGAAGAAGAGGAGGAAGAAGAAAAAATTGACCAGCAAGTGAACTCACACACCAGCTTTCCAATTTGACTATCTGACTTCATAACTGAATCATGCACAAGACAAATGTCATGGTGCACCTTTTTCTCATCACAGCTGCAACAACAGTAGCAGCAGCAACAACAACAACCACCACTGGTGATCTGAGCAATCATCTTCTTCACCTCTCACTGGACAATTGTTGAACTATCTGATGATGACCATGGAACTGCTGCACCGCATGCATATGTTGTCCTTCTTTTCATGGTTTATTCTGGTCAACACTGTTTGGTTTTTTGTTTGGTTTTTTTGGCGATTTGGGTAGTGGCAAAATCAGAGGCACAAATTATATCCTGCAACACTTCAGTCTCACTTTGCAATTTTTAAGTCTCAAATCTTTTTAGTTTCTCTAATCTAATACTTGCAACCAACCGATCCTTTTCTCTTTTTTTTTCCTTTGCCTTTATCAAATTCTCCTTTCACAATTTGATCTTCTCAAAACATAATTATGAGGAATCCAGTAATATATGTATATCGTTATGGCCCCATAACAACAGGATTTCTTGGTCCTAAACTTATTGGGTATTCTTTGCTTTGCTTCAGGGTAATCCAACTGGAGCAAGCTGGTGATAGTTTTGGTCATGATGATCACTCTTTTGGACTGATCATGGCAGATTTATCTCACATGATCATTTTCTCATGGTTCAATCATTGGTTTGGATATTCAACCAGTATAGATCTATGTTGCATAATCTTGACCTCATTTTTGGGGACTAGATCATATCCTATATGAACCTTGTATAAATCTTTGATGGGAGTTTTGGGGATAAGATTCTTTTTTTTCTTGCTAGAATTACAAAGCTATGAATCTGCTACTGGTGGAAAGGGCACAATCTAATGTAATTCACACTACAACTGTAATTCCTTTTTTGGCATGTAAAACTCAATATGCATTAGGAGTAAATGGAATGTAAATCCTTCTATACACAGTCCATTTGCTACTATTTACTCTACTTTGTGCTTGATATGGCATTATTTGTAGAGACTCCCCAGAGTAGTAAAAACTACTATAAGCAGCCTGATCTTTTGCTTAGCAAGAAGTGGACAAATTGAGAAATTAAAACATTTGGAAGTTTTATTACTTTCTTTCTTCACTTTCTTTCTTTTTCTTGCTGAAAGTTGAAAGTTACACCTGGTTGCTGGTTGATGATCATACATGAGAGCTGATAGGAAGGACTCTTGTAAGAGAGAGAGAGAGGAAGAGGAGGTGGGGGAGGGGTGTGTGGGGTGGACTACTTGTGTGTGCATTATGGAAGCAATCAAAGCATGAAAAAGGTTTTCCCTTACATGGGTATTGAGAGGTTGAGCATACCAAAAGTGTGTCTCTAACAGCCAGTAGTTAGACAATCGCACACAATTCTAGCTTGCACACCCATCTTCTCTCTCCCAAGTCCCAACTCTTGGGCATTCAGATGATATCTCAAATCCACAATTGTTTTGTTGCAAATAGAACCTAGCACAAAACTACCCATGAGTTGCATCATGAGTTTTATGTGTAACAATTCCCCCAAGTCATAGCCCTTTTAAAAGTTTCATTAATTAATTAGTTAATTAAAAGTTTTTAACATTTCTTTGTTATTAAGTAAGCCAAGGAGTAAATAGGTTCTAGTACAAAATCCAACTAAGATAAGAAATAAACAAACAAATGAATAAAATTTAAAACAATAGATTCAAGGCATCCTTCCATAATGATGAATGGTTGAAGAATTTAAATCTTTTTTAGAGGTGTCAAGTTGTAATCTTGTTCAACATTATTACATTATGTTAAAAGGTGACATCCATGACTTAAACATTTTTGTAACTATGATTAAGTTTTAGTCATGTCATTAGTCATGTAGCATGATTTAGTCATGTGTATAATTACACGAGTAATCATGTCATGATGTTCATTACTACATGATTAAGGCATATGATTTGACTTCAAGATCAAATTTGACTAATTAACAAAAAATATTGGACATGTCTAAAAAAATGTGAAAATTATATATTAAAAAAAATTGTTGGTTAAATGCATGCATTTAAGAACAATATGTTGATAATTTTCATTAGGGGAAAAAAATGATGTATAATTGAAAACATTTTCAAAATTAACTTCAATTTTTCTTTAACTATTTGAAATAACATATAATCATTAACCAATTGTGAATGCTTTTAAATATTGTGATTTTGCACATGAACCACAAAAATAAACTTAATCCAACATTAGGTCATTGAATATTTTTCTTTTTGACAAGCGATATTAAAATACACCCACACTACAAATGCATAGGTAGCTAGCAACGGTTTAAATACCTACCAAGGTAAATATATAAGCTAAGTTAGTATATGCTTACCTTTGTAAGTAGCTAAGTTTGCCTAGTTGCCTAAATTGAATTACCATTATCTAACGACTTGTTAATTCCTACCTTCCAACTACCTATCTATCTATGCTAGCTTAGACCACCTACGAACCTAGGCTAAATTACACGTATATTAAGGTTAAATTACATGCCTACCTAGTTTAGGTAACCTCAATATGTTATGTAGGTGGTTTATGTAGTCTAGGTAGTCTAAGTATGTAAGCTAAAATAGACTACCAACATACTTAGGCTAAGTTAAGTAGTCATTAATATAATTATTAACTATTGTAACTAACTCTTATTATTGACATGAATGTAATAATGTGAAACTAAATACCTAGGTATTAATTATTATATTAACCGAATCAATATATGTATATATATACCTCCTTATTTAATTAATTTGCTTACATATTTAATTACTTACCTACCTACTTGATTAATGTACCTATTTAATTACTACAATGTGGGATAATGTTATATGGGATAAAGGGTTTTACTATTGTATGGGATATGGGAATGTTTCCATTTCCCAAAAGATTATCCCATATTGTTTATCATCTTTTCAAACTTGTAAACAATATAAATGGGTGCACTACAAGCATTTAAAAAAAGTAATGTCATTTGGTATGAGCCAATAAAAAAGGTTCAACTTTTAAAATCAAATTCAAAATGAAATAAGATTTTCCTAATTAGGTGCCACATGGCTTGTGTTTAAGCTTAACCTAGGTGGTTTAAGTTTAGGCCTAGCCTAAGTGCCATGTGGCCTAGGTCTAGGCATAACTTGGGTGCCATGTGGTTTAAGTCCATACCTAACTTATGTGCCACAAAAGGCTATTGGGGCTTAAACTTAACTTAGGTGCCACATGGTTTAGCCTAGCCTAGGTGGCTTATGTTTAAGTGCCACACATGTCTTAATTGCAATGTGCCACATGTGTACATGTTTAATTTGTTAAGAAATAATATAATTTTATTTAATATTTAAAATTTTGATGATTGTGTTCACATGATCTTCTAAAATCATGATCATCCATCCATGATTGTAGTCACAAAAATGGTATGGAATGGGGCAAATGACTATTATCATGGCAACTGTATGGCATAAGTGATGAGTTTAAATTGATTGCATAATCATTTAGTTGCTAAGGCATATATGACTAACATTTTAAATTATGGATGGAGTCATAGATGGCGCCTTTTGGTGTAGTGTTAGTCCAAAGAATTGAAATTAAATACATAAAGTTAAAATATTCAACAAAACTCAAACAAATCCATCATAAACAAGTGGATTGCCAAATGTGAAAATATATGCCATAATTTAAAATTCAATGTATGATGAATCTTATCAAATTTGAAAATAATTTGTTTGAGTATTTGTTCTATTTCTCTTTATTTGATATTGATTTTTTTGGGGTGTCATTTTGATATTCTAATTCTTTGCAATACTTATTTGTTGTCAAAGCTATAACACCAATTTCACAAGGATAATTGAAAAATGTGAAGTGGATGGAGTCAATTATGTAGCCCCAAGTTTGTTTAACATGTTGCATTGTCTCTTTTAAAATGTGCAATAGTTCCTTTGAGGTTTTCTGTATAGTAAGGATTGAACATGGGATTGTTTTAAGAACAAAGGCCCCATGTGAGGTGTGGGTTGAATGTAGGACCCAAATTCTCAAAATAATTATTTTCAAAATCCTTACGAATGTTGTTTGGTTCTTGATTTGAAAAGAAACTTTTGGTCTTGGTTCTAGCTTTTATTCTTTTTTATGGAACCTTTAGTTTAATCTTGAGACCAATTTTTTGAATTTCTAAAACATTTAATTCCAATCATTTTCATAAAATGCGTCTGATTTAAAACAAAGTTTAATTTATCTCCATTACACACAACTAAACCCCAAAAAAAATGTAATATTAATTTGTTCAACTAATGCACATTTGAAAATAAAAATTATGTAATATTGATTATGTACAATAAATCAATTGTAATGATTTTTTAAAAATTTAAAGCCATGTTTATATTTTTTAAATTAAAATTGTACTTATTTACCTAAAGAATTAAACCTTTCTAAGTAGGGTACATAGCACCCCTAGGTTAAGTGTTAATTCAATTTTGAAAATAGGTAAGTTCCTTGGTTAAGTTGTAGTGATGGTACTAAAAAAGCTTGGAACTTTTAGTATGAAAACCCTAAAACTTGATGTATAACCTAGACGTAAACCTACAAAAGTCCAGGAACCTACCAACATTAGTCCTTACCCAATGTTAAGAATCAATAGGTATATTATTGACATAAAACAAACAATTTGAGAGGAGAGGATAAACCTTTAGTGTAAGGTTATGTGTAGTATAAGTCCTTAAATGTAAGTTGCCATCTTCTTTTCATGTAAGAAATGTAATGTAGGGTAATGCATTAAAAAACTTATATTCTTTATGGTTTTTTTATTAATGTTCATTGAAGTTCCAACCCTCCTTGTTAGTATTGATGGGTTTCAAGCAATAATAATATGTCACAAGTGTTTCATTAATACCATAGTTTGCATTCCTTCATCTTGAAAATTAATAATGTTCTTTGTCCCCACATTTTGATCTATATTGGAATAGCATACTTAAAATTATGACATCATTCCAAAAGTCTCATGCATGTGATTCATAAAACTCATGATGGTTGTACTTTCTTAAGGCAAGGTTTCCTAAAGTCTCTTTTCATTAAGCTATTGTGATCAAACACATGTACTAATGGAAAGCCATTGAAATGGAACCTTATTTCTTGTTGCATGGATGCATGTTTTACATTGGAAAACTACAAGCAAGTTGGCAATCTATAGGTATTATATTTAAGATTAATAATTGGCAACTCTCATCGAAATATTTATTTTGTGAAAAAATGGGGTCTAGCAATCCCAATTTGAATATTTCATAATTTCAATAGTATAATTTAAGGATGTTAAGTTTCTTCATATCTTTCAAAATCATTGTGGTAGTTCAGTGGCTAAAACTATTTATTGGGTGCATGGTTCAATTCTCCTTAAATTTCACACAATATGCTCTTTTTTAATTTTAAAAATGACTTGTTTTTCTTGAGAATTAATTACCATCAAACATTATTTGCAAGTATGGTAATTAATGTTAAGATGTTTGGGAACATTTCACGTGTAGGGAACTTTGTAAGGAACTTATGAGAACATATGATCCCATAAAAGAGGATGATAGGTGTCACTTTCAAATGATTCACACATTGACTCATAGATCACACAACTTTGCATTTGGTGAATGTTTGCCTTATAGACCTATGAGGTGGTTGTGAACACAATTACATTGTACAAATGTAATGGAAAGTTGTTGGAGTAGAACTTGTGATCACAATGGTCTAATGGAAAAAAACCTTGATTGGTGTGATGAAAAGGTTCCAAGAAGATATTTAAGTAACAAATAAATAATCGCTTTCACATTTCTCCGCTATTGAATCTTTTATTTCTATGCATAATTGAAAGAGCTCCAAATATGATAACTTTTTTTGCTTCCCTAAAAATTATCAAATTTCTTATTATCACATGGAAGATGTTTTGCAATCAAAAAAAACATGCACTCATAAGTGGATCAAATTAAATGTAACTTAAACTCCTATGCAAAAGTCCACAAGTTTGAGTATGCAATGTGCACTATGCATGTTAGTGGTGCTCAACATGGAAATATATTTCAAAATTTTGATATGTAATCAAATTTCTATATTTAAACTATAAGTATGCCTTAACCTTTAAAGGAATAAATGGAGGTAAATTCGTCTTCTTCTTTTATTATGAGATGAATTGAACTTGTCACAATTTGAGGCCATTGTTAAAAAATTTGGTGGTTGGATATGAGTAAACATAGTCCAAGAAATCAAAACTTTAAGGTTAAACATGAAAGTCAAAATTTTAGAGCTAAACATGGAGAGATGAGTAAGATATAAGCCAAAGTTTGATAAAAATGAGGAATCCCAAAAGAGAGAGGACAAGTAGTCTCACTTTTGCATTTAAAAAAACAACCAAAATTTAGGAAATATATTTTTTCATTTCATTTTGTCAAAAGCATATGTCAATTACTTTCACTTCACATACAAGCATTTTTCACTTCCATTTGCAAAATGATTTGATCCATGCATTATCCTTGTCATAGTTCCACTCATGGAACTTATTCGATCCCTTAGGTCATACCCAAAATCATTCTACAAAAAATTATTATGGTGAATGCATGCCAAATATACAAAAGACCTAACGTAACAAAAATTTCCATTAAACTTAAAATTGTGAAAAAAGATTGGCTTCAATTGACCAAATCCAAAGTTTTTTCTTCCAAGTCCAAGGTTTCAAAAAACTTTAATCATTGCCTTATCATTCATTGCAAGTGTGGTTTCAAATGTTTTAAAAATCTCTAACCTTGCCACAACATTTGAATAATGGCTACATTGCCTTTAAAACTAGAGGTGAATAGCCTTTGACCCAATAGGTGGGCACATGTAAGCATTTGCACCTTGAACCTTTGATTTCTACCCAACCAAGTGTGGGCAAATGATGATGACAACCTTTTGACAAAGTATGCAATGTGGTGCCCCTTCACAACTAACATGTAAAATTAGCTTGGTGTGTATGGGCTAATTTTTGACATCTTCCCACTCTTGGGGATGTAGAAAATAGAAATTGCAATTGCATGTGTAAAAACAGGCAAATCCTAGCTAGAATTTTTTTTCCCTTTATTGAGTAATAAAAAAATTAAACTAATTTGGTGGAATTCAGTTCCACTTATTTCCCTCAAAAATAGGAGTGACCAAATTTGGGTCTATTTGGCTTATAAGGTTTTAAAAGAATGTTTTATTGCACGATGTGATCCATTGGCTTAGATCTAATCTTTTGTGTTGAAGGATGGGGGCTTGCTTTTATTTATTTTTTCCCCATAAGCTATCAATTAATTTGTTTTAAATTCCTTACATTTTTTGGAATGTTGTTGCACTAGAAAAAAAATAGGGTTTTGCAACTATCATTTGCAACTAATTTTTAGTTGCATGCAACACACATGCAAATAAAACTCTTAGTTGCCAAAGACAAATCACACACAACTTTCAATTGCATGTGATAGATCGTACTTAACATGTATATACATTATCATTATACACTTTGATCCATTCATATTCTTGTTAAGAAGTTATAGATGTAACTAATTATATGCAATTAAAACGTTGACCTATCTTTTCATGACATGTGTCCAATTTTGAATGTCAATTATATGGTGACACATGCCATTTGAACCATATCCTAATATTCAATATAATTAATAATATCTAAACCATCCAATAAAATGTGAATTAGTCAAAATTTGTCCATTTTAAAAACCAATTATTTGGTGACATCTAGCAATTTTAAGTTCATATTTTATTAATTATTTTTAATTAATTAATTGGGGTTTAGCCTTTAAATTGGGCCTCTTTTATTGGTTCATTTCAAATGGCACTTGGTTTGTGAACATGTTTAGTGCACCTATGTACCACAATTTAGCGCACCACATTTTATTAGTTTTATAGTATATTAACTTATGTATATTAGTTATATTGACCAATATGTACATCATTAGGTGTATTAACTTATGTATATTAATTATAATAACCCATATGTACACCATTAGTTGAACACACAATCATATAACCCAAAAAATATACAATGTCAATTTTGTAATTACAAGCATGGCCATTCTAGTTGTAAACAACCAATTGCACACAATTGAAAAATGACTAGTTGCATATGACAAGATTTCTTCTAGTGTTGAATGAATAAAAACCTAACAAACTTTATCACCCCTCATTTGGAAAGTGTATGTAAAAATTGTGAAAGGGATGAAGTTTTAGGGAAGTTGGCCCCACTTTGCTAAGGAAGGCAACAAAGGAACTTGGCTTGCTCCTTCAAGGAAATGATTTAAGGAAATTGCATAGTGAACAAAAATATGAAAAAAATGGCGTCACTTCCCCAAGGACAACATTGGAAGCAATTTGACCAATTATTCCCTTGATGAAGGCATTTGAAAAATGTAACAAATGTTCCCATGAAGCTGCATAGAGGATAAAGATATGGAGAAGTTGACCACACTTTTCCAAGAAATGTAGTTTCGTCTCTCAAGGGAAAATATTTATGGAAGTTGCAAAATGGATGTAAATCCAAGAAACAAATTGGCCTTGCTCCCTTAAGAAATTGCACAATGGACTAAAATCCAAGAAAGTTTGCCCATTTCCTTGGGGAAGTTGCACAAATGGATGAAAGCCCAAAGAAATGAAAGCATTTGGGAAAGTTGCGCAACGAATGGAAAAAAAAGAAATTGACACAATTTCCTCAAGGAAATGGGATGGTGGATGAAACTCCACTATCCAACTACCCAAGGTTTAAATTTGTTGATTTTGTTCCAATTGTCCAACTTAACCAACTTTCCAACTAGCTTGATTTCCATTCATTGTTGAACTTTCCAAAAGTTTTAAGGCATTTTAAGCAACTTAGCATTTGAAGGTGATGACTATTGGGAAAAAGGTTAAGTGGTAAGAATTAGCACATTAAATTTGAACCTTAATCCTTTCACTTAAAGGATTGGTCCTAAATTGGTGCATTACATATCTTTCATTGAAAGATGATTAATGTGAAGCATACTTAAATTGCTTATTGTGAAAAAAAAAAAAAAAAACCTTTCTTGTTTGGGCATTTGTCTTGTAGAAACATTGAACTTGGTGTTACATTCAATTTGTTGCAACTATTTTTAATGTTCTTCTAGGTTACCATAGCATGGGGCCAAATTTGTCACCATAAAAATGAATAATTTTATTCCCACAAATTTCGTTTTTACATAATGGAATTATTATCATTTTTGAACTTTGTCATATTTTGAATGTGCATATACAAATATTGGATGTTTGTGGCAAATTGTGGCATTGAATGCATGGTCAAATGCCTTATAGTTAATGCCTATCAATTCACACTTGTATAGTGCATGGATGTTCATCATTAAACACACCTAATCCAAGTTATCAATCAAACACAAAAGCAAGCGTTTTGTCATAGTGTTGATGTATTTGAAGGATCAAAAATGATCTCAAAACAACCATTGAAGCAATCAATTTCACTCATAAAAAAGAGGAAACATCAAGTAGATTACTTGCAAAAGGTGGTTGTATACACAAATGCCTATACTTCATGGTCACAAATTTCATCATCAAAGAAGGGTGAAGCCAAGGGTGTCAAGCCCAAAGTTCTTTCCAAGGATTGCATTTTTACACATGTGGTGTTCATTTGTTGGTTTATTGTACCATTTCTTTGCATTTTTCCATTCAAATTTTCAAACTAAATATTGATTTTGAAAGCAAATATGACCCATAATATAATAAAACTTTGAAAATTTTGTATCAAACCTTACATTATAGTAAAGTATACGACTTTGGTTTGAACCATGAGCATAAATTGCGAATTATTTTAATCATTAAGGACTTTCAAAACTTAGAATTCAATGGGGGTGAATGTAAAAATAAATTTGAATGGTTCAACACTTATGGCCCTACTTGTGAAGTATATTAAAGCTCATAATAAATTTAGAAAAATTTCATGCATATTTGAAGCACAATTTCATTCATTTGGAGCGAGTGTTTTTTTTTTTTTTTTTGGCTGGCTGGTGGAGTTTTGGGGAGTTAGATCTTTGCTGAGTATTTGGAGATTGAGATTTGGGCTGTCGGGGTTCAGACACGAGAGAGAGAGAAAGAGAACAATTTGCTTGTTTTGTGTGTAGACGGGAGTAGTACTAGTAGTAGTGCACGGATTTTTTTTTATTCAGAGAGTGAAAATGGTACAGCAGCAAGCCTCATTTGCAGCCGGATGTTTCTGGAGCGTCGAATTGGCCTTCCAGCGCGTTCCTGGCGTCATCAAGGTAAAAAAAATTCGTATCGCGGAAGAATACAAAATTCCTTCTTTGTGTACCTAGTTGGAGAACTTTTCCCCTTAGTCTCCAAGATTTCAAGCGTTTGGTGGTGTTGTCACGGGAATGGAATCTGGGCAGTAGAACTGATCGTTGGCAGTGTGCTTGCTTGCCTTACGGATGTGCAGACAGCAGTCGGTTACGCAGGAGGCAAGACGGTAGACCAACATACCGCCAAGTCTGCAGTGGCAGGACAGGCCACACAGAAGCTGTACAACTGCAATATGACCCTGCCCGAGTCTCTTACAAACAATTGCTTGATGTCTTCTGGAAGAAGCACGATCCTACCCAAGTGAACCGCCAGGTATGTCTGTCTTCACCATGCCTCTTCCCTAAACCGTCTTCACCACGTCTCTTCCCTAAACCCTCTTCAACATGTCTCCACCATGTCTCTTCCATAAACCCTAAACCCTCTTCACCATGTCTCCACCATGTCTCTTCCCTAAACCCTAAACCCTCTTCACCATGTCTCCACCATGTCTCTTCCCTAAACCCTAAACCCTCTTCACCATGTCTCTTCCATAAACCCTAAACCCTCTTCACCATGTCTCCACCATGTCTCTTCCATAAACCCTAAACGCTCTTTACCATGTCTTCAACATTCAGTCCTGTTGTTCAACCTTTGACTTGTCCTTCTCATGTATGGATTGTCTTTCAATGATGTTATTGCTCATGGATTTTTTCCTTTTGCCCCTTATGACTTCTCTCAGGGTGTTTTATTCAATTGAATTGCTTTTTTCTGAGTCTGTCATTTCCTTTCCTGACATGACTGTGTTGGGCAGGGAAATGATGTTGGATCACAATACCAATCAGGCATTTAGTTCCATACGCTGGAGCAAAAGGAGGAAGCAATCGCATCAACGAAAGAGCATCAGTCCCATCCTTGGAAAAAGATTGCAACCAAGATCTTGGCTGCTGGTCCCTTCTACATGGCTGAAGAATATCACCAGCAGTATCTCCAGAAGGGAGGTGGAGGAGGAAAGCAACAATCAGCAGCTAAAATGTGTACCGATCCCATTCGTTGCTATGGCTTGATCTGTAGTAGCAATGGGAAGATGTCCTTTCTCTTCTTGTACAGTTACCTCAGAAATTCTCATATAATAGGAGGTTGTTGTATTGTTCCATTCTAGATTCAAGGGAACTTCCCAAACTATAAACTAATGTACTGACAACTCTACTTTGCAAACTACAATTCTGTATAAATGGCATCTTTTTGCAGACATACATCACTCATAATTTTAAAATCTGTTATTCATAGTTCAACAATAGAAATTGGAAACATTATTGCATCTGCTGCTACTGGCATTGGGTTGGTGAACTTCTGCATCTTTGTTCATGTGCTCTTTTTGAATATGATTGCAAAACTTCTGTTTTTATCTTCCAATGTCTGACAAAAATACTGCTGAGGTTCCCAAAACCTTCACTGAATATTTGATGATATTCAATGTAAAATCTGTGAGTCACATTCATGACAGACTTCACTCTCAAGTTCTGAGCCCTACTCCAATCCCTGGTCCCTCCTGCTGGAGCTACAACTGCAACACTAATTTTTTCAGCAGGATATAAACACACCGAAGGAACATGGAAAGGCACAAAACAATTCACTTTGTGTTCATGAACCTATGAAGAAGCATGCTATAAGTGCATGAAACAAACAATTTCCATCTTATGGAAGAATTCAATTTAGTTATTGATTAGCACTTACATTATCCAAGCTGCTGCTGCCAGAGAAAAAGAGAAGGAGAACCCCACAAACATATTCAGAAAATTAGTAGACACAATAGAATGTATAGGAAAAGACAGATTTAGTATTCAATTGTATACCTTGCAAACCACAGCTCAGTTAATAGAGATATTACTCAGGACCAATAGTTGATAGACTTATACAAGATAAAATCAAAGCCAATACAGGTTAGCTTAACATCTTCACATTTCTTAGCCTCAGAACTACACACCAAATGCCCACCGAGCAGAAGAGTTTTGCTCATAGTGATGCATTAATGTTAAGAACAGCAGAAGCATATTGATCAAGAAGAGGTTTCCTTTGTGAGAAAAATGGTTGTTCAAAGCACTTAAAGAACATTACCAGCAAGCTGCAAGTTGCACATGTATACACACAATAACTCCACCTCACAGAACTGATCCAAGAGAGGCAGATGAAGCAGTGAGAGGTTTTGCACACCCTTAGGTGAAGGTCGTTCGACATGGATCTTCAGACGAAGAATCAATTGGCTCAGTTGCAAATGGAGCAGGATTGGGAATCTGATGATTTGATGCCTAAATCAACAATCCAACCTGTTGTCAGTATGTCTCCAAGCATCCACATCTCAACTACATTTGAATATCACATTTAAATGTACTAGCTGCAATCCATGTGAAAGAAAATGTTCAGGAGTGAAAAGCCTTGCTCATATTGTCAGATCTACAAGTGTGACAATTGTGCAATTATTGACATTAGTGCCCAAATACATCAAAGAAAATGAGGTGGCAAATCAGATACCATGAGAATCATAAAGAGGACCACCTATAACTTCACTTACTGGCATTGGATGTGGAAACTACAAATCCTGTCTTCAAGAAAACTAAGCACTCAATCTGAGGACATGATGGAAATAGATGAATGCAGGGACACTCCTGAGACATACTTTCCTTCTTTCTCATCTGAATGGATAATTTTGTATGTGTTGGGTCACCAGAAAACTATTGCTTCAGGCAATACCTAAACCCAAAGAGCATAATAGGGCATGGGAGGTACAGAAATTGCTTAGGCTCTGATAACAAAATAACATTTCTAATCCAAAGATAAAACATGAATATTCTCATGAGTTGAATATTCTCCCTATAAGTACAGGACAGGTATAGGTCAAAATGTGAGAGAAACAAATCAAGGTTATGAAATTGCACCTTGGCGTCATTGAGTTCATCGCGATCCCATGGTGCTTGCTGCACTTTTGATTTATTTGGCTGCCAGAAACAAAACCCCATAATTTTTTTCTCCCTTTAGGCCCAGAGATCACGAGTCCAATTTGGTCATGGGACAAACTGGCTCTTGAAAGAGCCTATATCAAAAGTTTAGACATATGTTGAACACCATGACTCAAAAGCCAGCAAACATTATCTCACCACATGGTATGTATACAAACACAGAAAAACTCCTATAAGATGTGTCAACAGGGATAACAGCTGGAACACGCACCAAAAGAAACAGGCTAAGGAATTCAACAGTTTTCAAAGACTAGGGCTTCACCCTCAGATTGATCCAAACATTCAGAGACAATTCAACTCATAATTCTAAGACAGGGAAAAGACATGGGTAGTTTTACAGGAGGCATGTAAGCACCTTTTGCATGAGAGAATTACTAGATGTTGCATATGGGGCAGTGCAAGAAGGCAACAATAAAACAGGCTCAGCACTAGTACTTCTTCTGTCTGTCTGATTGTGGCATGCACATGTTATGATACACCAGGTACCTTCACAAGGATCCCTCCCTGTTTTAAGACTGCTGCTTGACTTTGATCCCAAGCATGTCATATATCTTAGGCAACATATTAAGGTACTGGTAACATTCTCAAACCCAATCCTGAACCCTGCCTTATATTGGAGGATTGATTCATTTTAGCTACTTTATTGCACAACTATGGCCACTATTCTCCATACTATATGCATATAGTGTTCAACCCAACCTCAAGGCAAATTGCATACAGTAAACAAATGCTTGGAAGGACTTTCTATGTCCTTATCAAATTTGGTTGAAGTCTATTATCCCAAAGAAATAGTCTTCTCTGGGAAAAGATCATCTAAACCCTTTGAACTACTGGATGAAAATTATTTACTATGCACAATTTCCATCCTGGATTGGAAGTTGCATGTTCAGTGAGAGAAGATAACTGAAAAGATTAAAACAAAATGTAGCACATGCCTGCCTATCATCAGAAGTTGCATAAGGAGTACTTTTGATGTACTCTCTATGAGATCCTTGCCATTGGTTTGCCTGTTGTTGATCCTTATCCCATGGAGCATCCAGCATTGGTCTAGTGTACTGCCATTAGGCATTATGTTGAGACAAGGAACAGTTACTTGAACAAATTATGCTCAAGGGTTCTAGTCCTTGTCTCACTATACGCAGCAAAACAACTGCCAGAAAGACAAAGATATTCTAGCCACAACCATGTTTCAAGGAGTTCGAAACAGAGAGATACTGAGCTTTAGCACAGAGCTGAGAAGAATCAGCTCCCTGACATACACTAAGGTCATCATTGGAGAACATGGATGTGAAGCGAGAAAAATAGAAAAAACCAAACTCAATTTGAAGGCTACTTAGACATAAGTGCAAACGAAGTGTGAGGGCAACAAGCATCTGAAAGAGAAACAAAATTCTAAACCCATTTAGAGGATGAACATAGATCTCACTTCATAAAGCTTCTTAGGTTCATAGTCACCAACCTTCACCTTCTTCCAGATGTTTGTGAGAACTGTTGAACCTAAGCAATTCCAAGAATTTTGGTGGAGGAGTGGGGAGTGGGATATGAGACATGATGACATGCCTGTTTCAATTGTACAATGTTCTCTGAAGTTCCAAAAGGTGCTGTTTCAGAGGATAGAGATACTCTGCACCTGCAGTGTGGCCCCTGATACTTGTTCTTATATCCTTTCATGAACATACTATTCTTCTTGTGTCACCCATAAATCTTGTTGGTAGGTTTCTATGATACTTGTTCTCATTTCCATTCATGGACACTACTAATCTTCTTCTGCAACCCATCAATCTTATTGACCTAGGTTTCTTTTGTGAACTTTCCATGGTTAGCAGAACACATGGGCAACCAACCCTTCTTGGCACATATTGTCTTCCACAAGAAACACATCCTTAAAGAAGCAGTGAACAATTTCCTGTTGAAGAACCACAGCTAAGACTCCAGCAGCTACCTAGCAGCAGGAAACTCATTACTAATAGACTCACAAAAAGATCAAGGGCTCAAGAGAGAGGAAGAACCTAGTTCACCAAAAAGTTCAATGGCTCAAGAGACAGAGAGGAGGAACCCTAACCTCAAGTGGAAGAGGCTGGTTGTTGAAAGTAGCGAAAGGAGCAGTCTGCGAGTTGCAGGTAATGTAAGGCTCATGGTTGTGAGCCCGGCCATTGTGAGGAACAGCCTGTTCCTTCATCCAAGGGGCAGATGTGACTTCGCCTCGCTTCTCAAACCTAGGCAGATCACTCAAAGTGGCATAGGGAGCTGTCCCCGAACTCATCTTGTCCAGCTTTTCTTTTCTTTTTTGTCTGTAGAGCTTTTTGCAGGCTTCAATGGGAGTCTGTGCTTGTGAGATGGAGACCAAAAGAGAACACATGTCAGAGAGGAGCTGAATTTTCTGTAGCCCATCTGTTTGTGTGGGAATGAATCAGCACAAGCGAAAATGCAGTCTCCATACATAGATGAAAAGGCAGAGAGCTGAGTCTGCACTCAAACAATTTCTCTCCACACATACTTATACATGAGAAATACATGTGAAAAAAAAACAGCACGAAACCCCATGAACCGAAGAAGGTGTACATCAGCAAGAATTGAAGAAAAGGAGAAGCAAGAACAAGGAAAAAAAACCATCACCCAATTTTGCAGCTGACTTACAGTAATTCAAGCCCAGCAACTGAGGGAATGCCAACGACTACCAGAAGAAGAAGAAGAAGAAGAAGCATACCTACACAAGTAAGAGAGAAAGGGATTTCAAGACCTCTCCCTCGACCCAGCAAAAGCAATAGTCAGGGACCCACAAAAGAAAGAAAGCTAGGTTCAGGAGCTCTCTCACGCACCTTTCAACAAGTTCTCGTCCTTGTCCTCTTCAGCAGAGTTTTCTTGGAAAACACAAATGTTGTCACGGTGGTCGCGATTCCCCGAAAACTGCAATACGGAAACAAATTCAAAAACCCTAATATTTTGAAAAAAAAAAATTTAGCCTGAATGTGTAGGAGGAATGTACCAGCAACCCAGTGGACCAGCTGAATAACCTAGACGAGCAGCAAACGACATTCAGCCGCTTTCCGAAAGGCAAAGCAAGGACACAGAAGAATTAGAAGAAGAAGAAGAAGAAGAAGAGAGATTCTAAAGAGCACAGAGATTCAAAACGCATTCTACCAAAGAGAGATATAGGAAAAGAGATGGGAAGCAAAGGTAGAACAAAAGAGAGAGATTACAAAACCAAGTCTTCTTGCGGCGAAGAGATGCAAAAGGCGCGAACAGCTGCAGCAGCTGCTGCTGGTGACTGCTTCCCGGCTCTCGTCCCCAACTGGCTGGCCTCTCCCTCCCGCGCCCGCACCCCGCTTGGCTCGCCTCCTTCACCGCGCTCGTATCTCTCTGTACGTACAATTTCGAAAATACGGACTAAAGACAACTACAAATGGACTGTATACATACGGTGGGGTGCAATAGTACGTACGTAGATACAGTCTGGACTCTGTACGAATACGTAACGGTCGATTTCTGTTATTTTCAAATCGCAGTGTAAGGGCAGATTTTTTACCCTGTCTCTAGGTTATGTTGTAGGGGTAAAAGGTTTCTCATTTGTCTTTAGTTTACCCTATGGCCATAATAAGTAGGTAAATAGTGTGTTTTTTTTGGGCGTGGTTAATCTTTGCATCCTGGTGACCTCAGAAAATATAATGGGTATAATTAGTTTCAAACTAATAGTTTCCTTAAGGGAAAAAAAACTGTCATTTTTTTTTACAAAAATTGTTTTAGGGGAAATTTTATTAAGTTTTTAGTTTGGGGGCACTTTATTATTGCCCATATTTTTCTTACTATTTGACAATTTTTTAGAAACATGTTGCTAGTTAATGTTTTTCAAAAGGATTGTTATGTTTAGTAATGATGTTTCATTAAAAAAATTGGGAAAAACACACACACACACACACATTAAAAGGTAAATTCCAATGAAAATGATAATTGGAACTCACTTAGGTGAACTAGGTATAGGGTCCACTAGTGGTTATCACTACAATAATTCTAGACAATGGACGTTGTCCACTTGACATTTTCACAAGGAAAATGCTAGGCAATGGCAAGGCATGGAGAACCTAGCATTTTCACATGAAAAATGGCCCATTTTTGTTTTGCAAGTGTGTTTCAACGTTTTGGTGGTTGTAATAAGGTTACAAAACCCTTTTGATTATTATGCATTTTTGGTCAATTTTTCAAGGCTATCATGGCTTGAAAGTGGACATTTGATACTTTTTGACAAGCATGATTCTCCAACTTGTAATTCCTCATTTCTTTTTTACAAATGTGTATGGGTGTTTTTGTGGTTTGCAATAAAACCACAAAAGCTTTTGATTTGTTATGTATTTGGAGGTGTTTCTTCAAAGTTGTCATGGCTTGGAATTGATATGACTATTACATCAAGAGCTTTTCTAGGACTTGCATTACTGATGCTTCTAGATATGCATGATTTTAATCTGGTAATTTCTCATTTTTCTCTTGCAAATGTGTATGGGGGTTTGTGGCACAAGTAGTAGAAGTGTCACAAAGGTGAAGAAATGCATAGCATGAAAAAGCTTTCATTTATAGACACTTGTGTATTTAACATTGTCACACAAAAAAATTTCTCCATTGAACAACCTACTATGGATCATGAAAATGTGCATAAAAAATGTTACAAAAATGTACATCATTTGACTTATTCTTACTCACAAAAATAATCTTCTTAAAGTTAATTGGTGAATATACCAATACAATTTTATTTTATTTTAATTTCAATTTGAAAACCTACAATCCCCAACATTTGTGAAGCTAAAAAGTCAACAATTGAAAACAGGGATTCATGTTTCCACCACCACTCCAAATGCACTTGAAATCTTTTACATCCATTTGATGTATCCAAAATATTAGTATTTTTTTATTAACAAACTCCTTCACATGTTCATTGGTGTTTGTTACCATCTCAAATATATCCAAACTATTATTTTCATCACTTTTGTATGCAAAAGAATTTTCAACCCTGGATAATGGATGCAAATGATGATAAAACTTCAAGAACATAGGAAACAAGGATCTTGACAACTCCTATCATACTTTTCAACCATGGTCACCCCTTATTCATGACTAGTAAAAAAAATTAGTCTTCAACTTTTGAATTTAAGATCTATGAACTTTCTTTTCATCATATTTTATCAAGAAAGAAAGAAAATAATCAATGACCTCACAAACTTCCTTTTTCATGTTCATTACAAGAGTTCCTAATTCAATATATAGGCTTGCATCATCAACAATCAAAGTATTCAAAACAAGAGGATAATTCATTTCTCCCTTTAGTTTAAAATTCATGGATGTGGTTGTATGCGAGGAATCACTTGGTAATGAATGATCCTTTTACTAGTTTAAGACAAAAGTAATGATAACAAGAGACAAAATGTTTACAATAATTAATGATAGATGCAATGTGGAAGGAGGGAGGTACCCAACTAGTGTTTCTAACACTAGTCTACTTGTTATAATAACTTGAACAATTTTTTTTGGAATTGCAAAGCTTTTTAAAACATGATCATTTCGATTATATACCTATACAAATTATGTATTATTTAATTATAAGGAAAAAACAATCATAGCAACAAAATGTTAAATAGTAAATTTTTTAAAACCAAAATAAAACTTACATATTACTTTGTTTTAATTGGTGTGTTCAATTTTTGGGCCCAAAGGCTTATAACAATATTGCAAGCTTTCACCCATTCTTGTTTTCCTTTCCTTGATTTTTTAAACCATGTTATATTTTTCTACAAATATGCTTTAAAAAATTTGATGGAGACATATGCTAAGCCTTTGAACATTTTTTTTTGAAATAGTTACATTATACTAACAAGTCTTAGAAAAACTATGTCCAAAACATGTGCCTTGAAAACTTTCTACAACACCCAAAGTTTAACAATTGACTATGGACTAAGTAATTATCATGGTATTCAAATATTTTGAGCTTTTATCCTTCACATAAGTAAGGATTTTTTTGTCAATCCATATTCCTTTAAAAAGTTTTGCAAATTCCTTGATAATGTTTGCCCTAAAGTATTAGATGTTTCAAACAAGCCATTATAATATGTTTTAGCACCCAATCCTTCCTTAAATTTTTTACAATGGATGCAAAAACCTCGTGTGCCCTTTCAGACATCCAAATATTGAAGCTTGTGATAACAAAAACATAATCTATTAAAATTAGTAAAACAAATGTTTATTTTGTCTTCTCAATTAGGTCTAGTAATACTTTTTAACTAAAGTTTTTGTAGAAGAGAAAACAACACGAGGGCATAATTTCATTACCAAACACTTTAGCTACATGCTATCAACAAGATGTTCATGTAGATGCATGGGTGCATAGATGTTTTTTTGCAACAAAAAAACCTAGGTTCTCCAAAAACTCTTAATGGTGCACGTCATCATTTTTGAAAGGATCTATGGCCATAAAGAAGTTAGAGATGACACTTAGACTTATTGCAAGCTTTTTTTTTGCAACTTGTTTTTCCATTGAACTTTTTATGATATTGCTCAATTTTTAAAAAAAATTTCTTGCAATTTACCCATGGTCTACATATACATGTTTTTTTCAATGCAATTGTCCCATTACTTTTAAAATATGAAACTAGATTTTTTTTTCAACCTTGTTATCTAGTTCAAAATTACAAGACCCAACGGTCTATTATAACATTAGTAAAATAAAACACATGATTTGTGACACCTTTACATCAACTTTTGATTCATCATTGAAAAACAAGTGCCCAAGTTGGAGAATTTCTTCCATGGAGTTTCCAACTAGCTCTTTGTTTGAAATGCAATTTCTTCATAAATAATTGCATTGAATCATCATTTTTAAATTAAGAATTTGGGATGCTTTAGATCTTTCAGACCTTTCATGTTCACTCCTCTCCTCCACTAATGTTTCATTCTCATTCATAAAAATATCACATCTTTTGTTTACAAGACTTGGTTCCATTTTGTCAAAGTGTGTTAATGGACCAAGTTGGAAAAACCAAACAATTATATGTTTTTCAATTTTGTAGATTATGCATCTTTTTTTACTTCTAATAATTTATGAATTTGAACAATGCCAACAATTGAAGCATTTATAAACATTTACAAATATGATTTACACATAATCATTCATTTTTCACATGACATGTTATACAAAAACTATGTTGATGAAGATATGCAAATGCAAATGTGACTCAAAAAATGTACTTTAAAAAATAGAAACTTTGAAAGTTAAAAGAAAACTCTTTCATTTCAAACTTCCAAGGATGAATTTGGAATTTTCAAATTGATCTTACACATAAATCTAAACAAAGAAACATAACATCAAACATTACACAAAACATACAAAGAACAAATATAATTAAACATATAAAAACCAAATAAACAAAAAAAGAAAACATACACTAAACAACATTAATAAAAACACAAATAAAAAAGAAAAGAAATCTTGAAAAAAGTTGAAAACATATAAAATGTTGAATTGAAAAGGTTGTTGATGGAGGTTGCAATAACCAAAATACTCCAACCTCCAACCACAACCCCAACATTCACATCAAGGTATGGAGTAGTAGTAACCACACAAGGGGAAAACACCACAACCAAAATCATAGAGGGAGTTAAGTGGTGGTAGCTAGAGCCATGTCATGAGAAGCACCATGTGTAACACTTACAAGACTTGGACAACAACTATAATAACATGCAAGCAACATTGTGAAAACACACGAGCAATGTTTCCAACACACGGGCAACACTTACAAAACAAAAGACAAATTAACAAAAGAAAAAACACAAAGAAAATAAACAAGCAAAACAAAAAAACAAAAGTTCTCCAAAAGCAAGAAAACAACTTTTCAACAAGAAATGGAACATAAGAACACACAAGAAAAAACAAATAACAAAAAATGAAGCAAGCAAAACTAACCAAAAAAAATAGTTTAGTTTTTTATGTTGTTGACATCTCACTCCCCACAAGAGAAAAATGACATTTCCTTAAACCCTAACCTTAAGTAATAGCCTAAAACCTAGAATTTAAACTTTAGACTATTCTTTAGAATTGGACTTGAAGGTAGGTTATCCATATAACTTACCCAAGGTTCACATTAAAAATAAAACTTCATGAAAAACAAGAAATTTTTTGTGAATATATTTTTTCCATATTTATACTTTACCCTTTGCATATGAGCGTGGAGAACATCTTGAATGATACTAGCATGGTTCTTTTCAGGAAATCTAGTTGGTATCTAGCCTGATTTTCAATTTGACTATTTCATATTTGCCCCACATTGCCTTAGACATGGACAATGGCCAAACTTTTAAAAACTTGTATAAAAAAAGTTATAGTCCAGTACATAAAAAGTAAAGAACATTGTTGGGTGGTTATTAAAAATTACACTAAACCCTTGCTAGGTATTAAGGTGATTATCAGGGTTGATATAACCATGGCTTTAAATAAATAAAATACTTAATTTTGATACATAACCATAGTTATTGAAAAATCAAATATCATGTTCTGAAATATTACCATGGTTTTCACGTTTTTGAAAAAGTTAAATAATCACCTAAAAAATGACTAATGTTTTGTTAAGTTTTTCATGAAACTTGGTGGTTATATGAGGTTTATGAAATAATTCAAATAGGTTGTTGTTATAAAAATCAAATATCTACCCAACATCGATTATAAAGATCTAACATATTATTTCTAATGTACTTGGACAATACATTATAATGGATCGTTTTGCCTTTGCATCTTTCATGGGCATTACTTTTTTTTTTAGTTAGGTGTTACATTTTTCAAAACATGTTTTATGATAAACATAAAGTTCTCATTCCTTTTGATTTATTTTCTTAAAAACATATTTCCAAAACACATGGATTTATCTTAGTTTCCTTTTCAAAATACATGTACCCCTTTGTTAAGGCTCAAAACATTACATTTGGTATGTGATTTATGATATGACCAATGTTGGGTGGTTATCTATTTTTTCAAAGAATCATCATGTCAAGGTTTTAGAAGATTTTATGAAATTCGCTCTAATTTTTTCTTCAAAAAAGAAAAATTCAACATACCCGAAGAAGGTTTCAAAAATTTGTAAAAACAATTTCACCTAGGTTTCAAAATGTTGGTTTTCAGACAGTTCATACCAATCAATTTTCAAAAACAATTTTCACACAACAATTATCAACAATTATATTATTTCAAACATGAATTTTGTTTTAAATTTTAAATTAAAAAAAGGTTAAAAAGAATGAAAAACTTATAAATTTTTCTTCCAACATTTTATATGTCCACAAGTTCATTTTGTTCAAAAAAACATTCAACTTCCCTTAACTTTTTGAAGCTTGAACCATATTGTAAAGTGGGCGTCAATTGGGGGAAACATACATAAAGTTTGTGAAATTAAGGGTGTAGACCCCATGTTCAGCTAATTAAAAGACCAGATAATGTGCATGAGACAAGATGAATGCAATAGATGGGAAAAAAACACATGTAGAAATTCAAAAATGCATCGATTTTGGTTAAATTTTAATTTCACCTTAATTTTTTTGTTTTTTCACATTTTGGATTTTATGAAAAGAACATTTCTTAGTAGTGTGTGATAGAGGTTGAAGTGAGCGAGGAAAGAAGTCATTGTGGTTTAGTGATAAGAACATTTTTCAATAGTGTGTGACAAAGGCTAAAATGACCAATGAGAGAAGTGGTTTTGTGAGAAGAACAATTTAAAATTTTGTATGATAAAGGTTGAAGTGAGGGAGGAAAAAAATCATTGTGGTTTTGTAAGAAGCACGTTTCTTAGTTCTATGCGACAAAGGATGAAGTGAACAAAAAGAAAAATTATGGTTTTGTGATAAGATGTTTCTCAAGTTCTGACAAAGGTTGAAAGAATCAAGAAAGTTTCGAAAACGCACAAGTATTTGAAGTGAACAAAAAGGTCATAGAAGCATGATAATTCTTGAAGCTCCATTTTGGAGGTGTGGACACAACTAGGAGGGTTGCAAGCTCTACAAGCTTGCTTTTGGAAATGGACATGCTAAAAGGGTTTGATAGTTGTGGAAACTTAGAGAAGCAAGCTTAGGTGTGCATCAATTCTAGAAGCTTAGAAAGGTTTGACTACATTTGGAGCTACAATTTGGTTTTCTTGTAAGTTACTAATATGGAATGTTTTGTCAAAGCGGTGAAGTGCATCCTTGTAAAGTGAAGATTATAACCTTTTTGAAATAATGGTTCTTGTAGGCAAGGTTCCTAAGATTAACCAAATGTGTTTTATGATTGTCAAGAAGAATTTTATGTTTGGGAAGTTGTCTTCTCATGTGTGTTGTCTTTTTCCAAACTTTGTCCCTTTCTTTCTACCTTTTGTTGCAAGTTTTCAAATTTTATACAAACTTTAATTGCTAATCAAATAGTTGAATCTCTCAACAAAATTCCCTCACACCAACCCTTACGTATAGAATTCAAGTTTGATGCATAGGAACCCACATTTTACAAGGGATATTATTTGGTGAACGTGGGAGCATGAGCATGAACAAGTGAACATGACCGAATTTTTTTTGGAATATTTTGTTGACGTCAAAGGAATATTGGAAGAATATTCTTTGACACATGCCATATAATATATCACGATGTAGAGGAATATTTTGCCATGTGTACATGGATGAACGATAATTATGATGAAAAAGATGGATGAACAAAATAAATGAATGAAAACTAAAATGGATGAACAAAATAAAAATGATGAAAACTAAAATGGAATAGTAAAATAAAATGGATGAAAAATTAAGATGGATGAACACAACTTGTTCACAACCAAGAGTAATGTGCCAATGTAAATTCTACCTCTTCACAACCAAAAGGTTTGTGTCAACCGAAACACTACCTATTCATCTACAAAAGGTATGTTCCAATTGGGAATTGAAACAATATGAAGCCGCACATTCTCAATACCATTTCACATTTAAAAAAAATTGAATTCAATCTATCAAACCTCTTATGTCTAAAATCATTCTTGCCACTTGAAGAAGAAAACTACATTCTTTCCCCCATCTCCAACCAAACTTACTAGCTCCATCTTTTCTATAGCTACCATCCATTTGCAATTGTTACACATCTATTTTACAATGGCAAAACAAAAATTTACAAAAATGGTCATACTAAACACCTTGGAAATTATGATTGAATACACGTTATTTTCAAGCATATTAAATAGAATATGAGAAATGACAACAAAACCTTTGGAATATCCAAGAAATCCAACTTTTCTAGGTCCCCTAAAGAATTTACTAGAAATTAAAACATGGGGAACATAATGGAAAATGGAAATTAACAAAACAGTTGAATGGGTGACATGGCGATGGGCGAATGTGAAAATTGACAAAGAAAGTCTTTCATTGCTCAAAGAAACTATAAACATTCCAAAGGAGGATATGGAAAACTACCACCGGGCGATGTTTACACGTGCCATGGAATTCTTTCAAAAACATGCAAGTTTGAAAAAGCCAATTCCGAAACATTTCTTCACAAGTTATTATAGGATTTGTCGATGAAGGACTTGGTTTCCCTTGGCAACCTCCTATCAATAGAATTTATGAAACCTAGTAGACAATTCTATGCAGCTCCGAGCAAGCAAACATGGGGGCCACAAGATTTAAAAAACAAAATGTTAAAAACAACCTATAAATCATTAGATGATAGGCCTTGCCTTGAAACAACGAGATATTTATGACAGTTGGAAAAAAAGACATCCTAGCAATTGAAGAAGAAACCAAAATACCATTCATTGCAATTATTTTTGGTTCATTAAATGTTTTGATATGAATTAAGGTTAAAGTTGAACAAAGATTTTGCTTGTTAAAAAATCCAAGAATTCTTAATTTTCAAAAATTCAAAACATCCTAATACCTAAATTAAAGGATTGTATCCTCCAACCCAATATATACATTTTAATTGTTTTACTCAGTATTACCATCTCAATTGGTTTTTTGACAATCAACGACAAATAAACCATTGATTACTGGCAAGCTACCACTTACAATTATATGCATGAAATAAACATTTTATTGCATTCAATTTTGGACATAATAACTAATTCAATGGAACGACCATGGCAAATTCCTCAAGATGACAATCGATTTGACCTTTTATTTAAATTATTAAAAATTAGGAAATGGGGCATTCCACAAAAGGAAAAAATGGGCAAATGGAAAAACCAATGAACAAATTATATATATTGCCAATAAAAGTCCAAGGCAAAACCACCCACCTAATAGAAAAGGAAATAAAAGATTAAACAAAAATAATGACCAATGGCATCCAATTTAAAAGAAATGAACTCCTAGTACTTGGCACATTTTGAAACATCTTACATTAGTTAAATTCAATAAGGAAATATCTACAATGATTATTGATATAAACAATCATTGATCAAATAATAAAACTTCAATAACTGACCGACATAAATGTTCACAACCCACACATTAAAAAGGATGTTAAAAAATGATAAATTCAAAATGGATAAGAACTGTTTTAGAGACTGTATGTAATAAAAAATAGGCACCATGGACACATGTTGCATTTCAATGCAAGGCTTGGTTTGGAACTGTGAGAATGCATGCTATAACTTTTTGAGATTTGGATTTGGATCTAGTAGTGGATCACAAATAAATGAAAGCGATAGATGTAGATTATAGTTTTAGAATGGGATACTAGGCATCGAAAAATAACATGTAAGAATACAAAATCTATGTCATAATGGTACAAATGTTCAATTTAGATTTTGTGAACAACTTGTAACAAGCTCCTAGAGACTATTTATGGCCAGCCAAATTAACAAACTGCAACTATAAGACCCGATTATTACGCCATGTAAAATATATAATGGGGATGAACAAAGCAAACCAATTTCATTAGTAGAAGAGTCAAAGAAAAAGTGGCTAGAAAATGAAAATGATTCAAAAGACGACAAATATGAGTTATCTATTTTAAAATATGATGCAAACTAGGATGCACTAATAAAACATAAAGAAAAAACAGCAAAGTAAGAGGAGGAGGAACCAAGAATGCCATCGCAATCGGCATCTCAAGAAGAAGAAGATTTAAAAAGCGAGGATGAATAATCTTTTGGGTCATGCAATAAAATCACTATTGATTTGTGGCATCGATCGCAGAAGGGGGTCACCATCATATGTCTGAGACCGCAAGAACACACACAAATGAGAATCATTGGCAAGATTGTAAATATCCCATTTTTTATAAAAATTTGAAAATGTTGAGCAAAAGCACATGACATTGTTGATAAGAAGAAGCTAAAGTTGACTTAACTTGTTTTGTGATATTAACTGTCAGTTAGAAGAAACAATCAGCTCAAGAGATTAAGAAACATACTTGTGAAGAAGCTTGTATTGAGGAATATTACACTCCTCCAAAGACACTAAAAACAAAAAGCGAAGGTGGTGTGGATATTGATGATGTGAATGCGGAACATGGAGAAATAATTTTTAACTTATTGAAACAATCATAAAAAGGATCAATGTGAAAACACAAAAGCTAAATCTAAGAACGTTGGGGAAGAGACATAACGACAAAAAGTCACAATTTCCATATATTGTCAAATTGTTTCAAAATGAAAACAATCTAGAAGATTCCCATATGTTCCTTGAGGATTATGATGAATATAATGTAGCAAAAAAGATTAATTTAAGAGATGAAATGCACTAAAGGATGGAAATTTGCAGTGAAATGAGAAGAAGTTATGAGAATTACAAATTGTTCCAATGTATTTTTTTTAAAACTTTAAATGTGTGGAATTGATCTCTAAGTAGCATAGTTGAAAGCAAATATTACTAAAATTTCTTCCTTGCGACAAATAAGTGTGGGCTAGTTGAGAGTCCAGTCAAGAGTCCCATCTAAAGTTCAATCCATAGTATGGCAAGTCAATTAGTATTTTGAACAAGCAAGGTGACCAATTTCATGCGATGAATACAAATTTGCAAAAAATGACCTTGTGTTGGATTGAGAACAATAATGGTTGATTTTATACTAGTGGAAAATGTTTAGTGTTGTGTGAGTTTGTGTTGCACATATTTTGTGAAGATACATAGAATGACATACATGATGGAAAGAGAAATCTAAGAACTATTTTCTAACATCAATTAGAGTGCATAAAAGTATTAGTTATTGATTAAAAGGTTTAGATTTAGTAAAATTTTCATTACATACAATTAAAAGGTTTAGATTTAGTAAGATTTTCATTACATACAATTAAATGCAATGTTTCAAAGCTCACGAAACACTAGGAATAATAGTATGTGCAATTCCAATTTATATTGGAAATATTAAACATTGAAGCCTTATAATGAAGTTTATGGATACAATTGGGTAACACATGCATAGCTCTAATATCTTAATTGAATAACTGCAATGATCATGAAGAGAACTATATTTCATTCAGTGGACAATTGGATGCAATCATAGATCAACTTTATGTACCCACTATGCGTAAACAAAGCCTAAGTGTGCATGAACATTCACAAGGAAATGATGACATCAACAAAAGGTTTGCGGTATGCAAGCGAATGCAACTACATAAAATAGAATAACACAAAGGAAAACAAAAAAATTGACAAGTTTCCTTCTGAATGAAATCCTTTCACTAAGCTGAAATGGATCAACCTATCCTAGAGAAGAGGGAAAATGGCAATTGCATTTGGTTTCCAATATAACGCCTCAATGAAAACATTGGATTCACACTGTGATTGAATTGGTGAGAAAGCACCCACCATTGCATCATGCAAGATGAATGGTGCGTGGACCTATAACATTTTTCTATTGGGTTCCAATTCTCCTTTTGGTTCAATTGCATCTCTAGCCAGGTTCAAAACTGCAGGGGGTTTGGGAGTGGAACGATTAATCAAGTCATTCTTGCTATAATTTGTAAGTTGAAAAAATATATATATATATAAATCAAATGTCGGAGTGGGGGAAATATTTTTTTTATTATAAATAAACAAACATGAAATGTAACAATAAAATATTTAAAATATTTATTTTTCAACAATGATTAAATAAAATTTTCTTAGATAAACAAATGGCCCTAATACATCATTCACCAAAACCTAACAATTGCTTTCGATAGATTTGGATATAATTACGAAATTATACTTAATTAATGATTTGATATGTTGATGACAACAATGTAATTATCGATGAAATTGAAGAATAAATATACATTTAAAGGGACGCCCATATTTCATTCAAAATGAGCCCATATATATCCTCGCATTTATTACTTAAATATAAGGATGTTAAGTTTAATTATAAGTTCAAGTTCACTTATAAGATACGTGGCCATTATCAAAGATAAGACTTGATGTTAAATATTGTTATTTTTAAAAACACAACTGAAAAAACTGTCCTTGCTATGGTTGGTGCCAACTATAGTAGGGGGTAATAATAAAATACGAAATGTATCAAATTCAAACAATGAAATAAAGAAAATATAAGAAAATTATTTCTGCAAAATTTGAGTTTAAACAATGGATGAAGAACATATTATGTCCCTCATGGTTAACATTGACCAAAGGGGGGAGGAGGAAAAAATAAAACTGAGATTTTTTACTAACAAAAATACACTAACTATTTATGGTGAAAATATTTATAATTTATAATCATAATTTGTTGATGCTAGAAGAAATAGTTATTGTAGTTTTTCGACATTCAAAAGAATGAAATTGAATGAAAAGAGTTCTACAAATCTTATAAAGCAATGGAATATAGGGGAAAATAAATTTATTTGAAAATAATGTGGGTAAAAATGTTCAGCATCTTCCATCCCCTATGGTCGGCACCAACTATAGGGGGAGGGGAAAAAAGTAAATATGAATTATTTATTTTTAAAATAACCAATTATTGATGGCAAATTTTTTATAATTTATATTTAATAATTTGTCATTTTGAAATTAATAGTTTTGATACTATTTCAACATTTGAAGGAATGAAATGGAAGGAACGGAGTTTTAAAAAACTTCTAAAGTAATGAAATACATGGAAAAATTTGAATTTGTGTAAAAGATGTGGGTAAAAATAATGATAACATGTGATTCTTTTTCATTTTCAGGTTGAGGTTTTTCCAACACAAACAATAGTAAGCCAAGAGGTAAGCTCCTTTCCCTTCCTACAATTTCATGTTTTGTTTTTTTCTTTGGTTATTGCAAGAGATGGATTTGAAGGGCTCCAATGAGCTCAAGCCAAAGCTCAGAGAATGATGGCACTCGTGAGCTCAAGGTAGCTCCCAACCATTTCTTTTCTGCCGCCAAGAAGTGACACTTTCAACAGAGCTCATGGGGAGGTCTTGACGATGGTCGAAATCACTCCTGAACCGAGATGCCGAAGAGCTCTTAGTGATGGTCAAAATTGCTCTTGGGAGACGCTCATGGGGAGGTCTTGGCGATTATTGAGGTCATTTTTGAACTAGAATGCTTAAGAGGTTTTGGCAATGGTTGATATCACTCCCGGGATGAGTTGCAAGGGAGGTTTCAGCAATGGCCGAGATCGCTTTTGGGCAGGGCATTCATTTTCTCAAGGTTTTCCATCATCACTCTTCTGAACAAGGTTATTTGTGTTGTGCAAGGTCTTGGGACACCTTACAAACACATTTTGGATGTCGATGAAAATTTAGAAGCAGAGGTGAGGAAATGAAATGTTTTACAACCTCTATTTTGTCTAAGTTATGAACTTAAGATTATATGGTCAATGTAAGGAATATTTTAATTTGAGTTATGGTTTCCAATTTCTGACTCATGATATGATTTCTTTTTGTTAATGGAGAAAGAAACTAGAATATAGTTAATTGGCTTAAAAATTGAAAGCCTAATGAAGAGGAAATGTTTTTGACTAAATAGGAAGCACTCATCACTAAAGAGAGATTATGGAATCGTCTTCTAGGGACACTCAAGAGGAAGTATACTTGTCGTTCAATTTCATTTGCTTTTAACTTGTGCAACATGTGGATTAGGCCTTAATTTTATATTATGTATCATGTAGGAAGGATTCAAGGGGTTGGATTTTGATTCAACAACCAAGATTTTGCAATTTAAAGAGGTAAGTTTCTTGGCAATCCAACTAGGTTGAAATGAGTATAGATATGAAAAATGATTTTCTAATAACATGATTAGGTTTTGACTTCCAATGGAATTATCTATACTTCCAATTTTTTTTCAAGCATATTGCAATGAATTAAATTGTGGAATACTACATTTATAGGTAAATATGGAGTAGGAGTCACAAATAGAGCAAATAAGTATGTCAAGAAACCTAGCTTTAGCAAATCCAAAAAAAGTGGGTTTTCAAATTATGTTTGTCAATTGTTATAAGAAAGCCACTATGCTTTTTTAAAATGCTCTTCATTTCCATGGTTAGTGTTGATCGTAAGGGAAGTTGCATTTTTCTATAGAAAATTTAGATATTTTTTTATTGGAAAGAAAAATCCACCTCTATTCGAGTGCTACTAGAGGGTTATAGTCGGTACTGACCATAACGAAAAAACCTTTAGAAAATCCACACAATTACATTGAGTTGTAGTGGATATAACTTTGAAAATGCACACTCTGTGAAATTTGTGTCTTCCATTCTTTTAGTCAATGTCGACTATAGGCTTTATAACAAATAAGCATATTCCTTTCAAGTTTTTTTTTACATTTTTAAATTACAAGTTTTTTTATGTGTTTGATTTCATAGCCCCAACACCTGATAGTCAATGCCAACTATAGAGAAAAATCCACTTGAATCCTTTACAAATATCACATGTATTACTTAAGACATTTTGATCATCTTTTTGTTTCCTTTAACACTCAAAAACTTTACAATGGGCACTAACTAGAGAGAATTTTGTTTGTATTATAGTCTATTTGGTGTTTAATTGTAGGATAAATTAATATTTCTTTTAGAATTCAAAGATTTTTGTCAATGGTCAACGCCGACTGTTAGGCCAAATGCTCAAAAAATTCCCCAATGGATCTTAAAGCTCTCTTGTTTGTTTTTTAATTTTGACCTTTTCATATCACCTCCTTGGATAATATCTATAAAATGTTTTTGCATTGTCATACTCTTTCACTATGTGTAAGGGATAGATTTGTATTCTTGTAACTAGATAACTATTTCCCATTTGTGTAATCATAGGCGGAACCTAATTGCCAGAAGACCATAGAAGTAATTCAACGTTAGAATAAGTTGAATATTTCTAAGGTTCTAAACAAATACAAAATAATCCCAAAGAATAAAGCCAGGATGAGTATCCCATTATGTCGGCTCCTAACCATGCCAATTATTAGGCCGACTTTGAGAATTGACATGCTCAAGATGGAACGAACGTTTTTCATGAGTTATCGCGAAGGTGAAAGGGCATATTACATTTCCTCAACAAACTAGAAAGGTGAGGAAGAAGAGGTGTGCACCTATAGTGATACTTGGAATTCTTTTTGGAAAGAAAAGAATGTGGAATTTGAAAATTCCTAGCTAAAGATCTGAATCTTTGCTAGCTTTTTGGGAAAATGTTTCATGTTTGGGATGAGAATCATCGCCTTTAGGCTTGGTGGTCCATACATTGATGCGAACCATCCCAACAAGCCCAATTAGCACATCAAGGTCGATTCATTTGTTCTGGACACAACAAATGGTCTAATTGAGTTGATTACAGTTATGACCAACATAAACAAGTGAGTTTCCATTGTTAATGTTCATTTTCTCCACAAATGTCAAACAATGTCTTGTTGATGATTAACATTCTTATTCTTGGTAGGTCTATCGAAATGGACCATGTGAAGTTGTCACTTATTCATAATTTCTTTTGCATCCAATCCATTGAAATGATTATTCTCCACAAATTCAAGGAGGTCATTACAAATGCCCAATACAAGAAATGCAAGAATAAAATCAAGAAAACTTGGTATAACCTCATGCAAGAGGTAATTTTTGAGTATATATATAAAGTAAATTTATTAAATCTTTTCTCAAATGAGCTCCAGTTTCTAGAATAGTTGCATTTGATTATGAGCTAGATGTTTTATTGCATAAGGAACTTGTGGATGTCATCAACATCGCACATTGTTTGTATTATGTAGATGTTCTAGATCCTATTTTTCGAAACCCAAAAATGTTGGCTTTGTTAAATAATGAGGCCATGGAGAATGCTCAAAAGGAACACATGACATCATTCCATAAAAGGTTGTTCGTTTGTGACGCCTCAATTTAACAATAAATTTCTCCAACAAATACATGTTCATTATAACATGAATCTTGATCCATAAATGATGATTAAGAAGTTGTAATTGCTTGTCTTCACAAATGAACAATGAGTAGAAGGTTTCTTAGCTAAAGAAGTGAAACCAGTCCCAGTTTTCAAGGAAGCCCAAAAATTTCCAAAGGTCAAGTTGTTGGATGCCATTTTTGAGAAATGGCTTCACAAGGCAATATTTTGGTTTCAAGTATGCTATTAGTCTATCTTGATTGTACATCAAAATTCTTTCTAGTTTTTTTGTTGGGCATTGATGCTGATGGCTTTGCACTTGTGTTCTCATTCTAGTTAGAAATAGAGGCCAAGAAACTACATAATAACATAGTCACAAACCTTGGTGTGTTTATCCTTGAAAGTGTCAAGGTTCAAAGTCTTGAAGACTTCATAAGTCACTAGAAGCTTGAAATATGGGAATCTTTGTTTTGTCATGAATTCAAGTTCAAGGGTGGAATCTTGAAAAGCAAGACTTGGCAACAATAGACTAATGGTGAGGAAGCTTTGAAGCGTGTGATTTATAGGTAATGGATATATCTTCATTTCCATGTTCTAGAATAATTATGTACTTGTTTTCAAGATCAATATTCCATACATTTGACCCATTTCCTTGCCACAAATATTTCTCCCATGTTTTCCTTATGAAAGAGGCTATTTGCATCCTATTTTTGCTTCTACGGATTTGGTGCGATCCTAAAGTAGTCTAAAGCATAATGTATAAAAAGGATTCTTGAAGGGGCAATCGAATGGCCACTTGGCATCCTATGGGTGGTACTTAGACTACCCAAAGTTAGAGTGTAAGTTAAAGGAGAAGTTTGAGGATGCATGTCTTAACAAACCCACTTCAACTGATTCTAATTTTAGGGGTGGGAAAAGGAGCCACAATGCCAAGAAGTTGAGGAAGACCAAGGACCAATTAGTTGGACTTATAAATGACAAACGAAATGATCAAGATCTAAAGCTTGAAGAGCCCACCCCAAACCCATAAGCTTTACAGTCTTGAACTATCCATCAAATGAGGTGATTCTTAAATATTGATGTTGTAGCTTTTACTCATCCTTCTACATAGTTCTTCAATATTGCCCAATTGATTAAAGTTTGGAAAGTCCTAAAATTGCAGCGAAAATCTAAAAAATCCTAGCGCACCTAATATGTAATTGTGCTTACACATAATATTGAATAATTTTGGAAATTCTAACACGACATAGGTGGAATGGTCACTTGCTATTTGTGTGGGTATTGATGTTAAGGAGATTGGTTATGTAAGGGAGACTAATTTTTTCTGGCTAAATGTCGAAAAAACTTTAAATATAATATTAAGCTGGAAAATTTAATTATTATTGAGGTTTATTATCACCAATGTCAAAAATACTACATTTAAGATCTATAATGTATTTTTCTTGAATTTTATTTGATAGCCAAAAACACATAATGTTGTATACACAATTGCAATGGTCAAGAATTGCACTTCATAGAAATTTTAAACCATGTTAATCTTTAAGTAAACGGTTTCTTTTCTCACCCTAATTTCATGAATTTGCAATAAGTCTGCAATTTCCTCCACCCAAGCAAATGTAATTTATTAATCCACATATGATAGTGCCAATGAGATCTTGTTTTAAAATTTGTATATTTTATTTACATTAAAAAATGGAACCTGGTACCTTCTTCACATTCACAACATTTATCTTTCTCATTTAGATATGTGCTTCAAACTATTGATCTTTAATAATATGTAATTGGCTCAAGATTGGTTACCACACCCCAAATCAAATAGTATCCCTATTTTTATTCATGCCCGGTGATCCCAATGAAGTATGATCAAGGTTTAATTAGTTAATCCAATGATCATAATAAATATAAATTTTATTGGATGAGTTGTTTAACTTTGTCCTTTGAAATCTTTTTTGATGATAGTGGTCATCAATGATAAACACTTATGTCTTTGCATATGTTCCTCCAACTTTTGAAAGTTTTTCCAATTGATATTTCAAAATAATTGTGACCTTTTCACCACACCATTGGAAATGACAAAATCAGGTTTGACCAACACATTTGGATAAACATGCTTTGGAGTTTTGTTGCATTTTGTTTGTCGCTATGGATATGTGCTTGTTCTATTGATACAAGTCATCATCACCCCCACCATGTTTTTAAAAGATCTCGAGGGGAAATGAATCATTTATTCTTTTTATTTGTCCACGTTCACCCAAATATGTGGGGTGATGATAATTGATGTGTGTACTAAACTAAATGTAAAATTCACAAGTGGGTTTGAATCATAATGTGTTTGCCACATGTTTTGTTTTCATGTCGTGATACATTTGCCATATATACACATGTTGCACACATAAATTGTACTTGTAGATGTGCATATGCCACAATTAACTTAATATGTTATAGCTTCATATAGGTCACATGCATATTTAAGTGGATAATTCTGTTGGTGTTATATTATTAATTGCACATACATAAGGTTCAAGCTTATTGTAGATCTAGATGGTAGATATGTATGGAACATTCACATGCTTGGTACAATCACATATGTGGGATGTACATTACACCACATCCAAATTTAAAATATTTAAAATATTTTATTGTCAAATGCACAAAATCTTTTCTATATGCTGGAAGATTGCCACATTACATTTGTTGGAATCCCATTGGGTTGTGATTTTGTTTACAATATATGATAATTATATTTATTATGTTTTCCCATGAAAGTGTAGTTATTTTAAGATAAAATATGTCTTTTTATTTATGTTGATTTATGACATATAGTATTGGGGAAATATTTTGGTCTTATTGACATCCCATTAACGGTGTGTTCATTAATTTTTATTTACGGCTTGTTATTTTCCAATTAGATCTTGTCTTGTCAGAATCATGTTAATAGCAGTTCACTCGATTTGATGAATTTCTTTCGAAATTATGACTCCAGAAATCATTGTTGTTTTTAATTGCCTTTCCCTTATATTTTTTTATGTGTTGTTCCACCTATCTTCCCATTTCTCTATTTTTTTTGAGATTTAAAATGAAGCCAGGTTGATTCATCATTACATAAATGGCAATTCCTATAAAATCAATCTCGTTCTAAATTTCCTACCACCAGAATCAATTCTTGTGATGATGGTACATTATTTTTTTGTTTCATTTGTCTTTTCGAATGTGAATATGTAAAATTGTGTATACTGCTAACCAAGGAATCAATTGAATGCCAAATCTCCCAATTGTTCCGCATTTAAAAACTCCTTTCAATAATTCATTTCATTTGTCATTTGTCTCTTAGTTTCAAGAATAATTATGGAATTTTGGGAATGGAATTTAGATAGGGCCTTATATTATGGTGGTTTTAATTTGATCGTCTCATTTCATTTTCAATATTCTACCTCGGATCCCATAATCTTTAGTTATAATAATATTTTAGTGAAATTTTTAATGTGTGTCAAATTGGTGTTGTTCTTTGTCCAATTCCGTATTCATCCCCTTCATTTTTTGACATGTGATGGAATCTATCTTGATTTGCATTCCATTTGCCATTCTCCCCACTCCTTGTGCTCAACCATAGATACATGGTTGGCGATTCATGGACCACTTCAGTCTCTGAATAATGTATGTCGCAACCCTAGCCTTGGGCTCACGACCAAGGCAAGGGGTTGCAAAGGTGTGGGCCAAGAGTGAAGCCCGGGAATCACCTTTCATGCTCCCAAGAATGTAGGAAAGTGTGAGGGAATGAACCCTCACACTCCCAAATGAACTCTCGCTTTGGGAGTTGTAGTCTTGATGGACTCCCAAATTTTCAAAGGGCGATTACAAGGGTCAAAACTCATTGCATTAAAAATTTCTTTATACCATTGGAAAGATCTTAAAACTTAAACGTCTAAAGTAAGCTCACATGACCCATTTGGGTACTTAAAACATAAGTTATGGCCAAAAGAAGGGCTGACCACTAAAAGTTAGGAATCACACTGATTTCCTTGTGTGCATGTGGTGTGCCACATACTATTGGAAAGCTCTCAAGGAAAGCTACAACTTTTTTTTAAAAATTTACTTGGATTGGAAGTCTTTATACAAAGTTATGGGCCTCCAAAGTTGTGGGAGTCCCAATTTCGAGAAATTTGGGACTCCAACTTGGGAGTCCTGAAACAAAATGACATTTGGGTGCTGGCCCCATGGCTAGGCACAAATAATATTATAAAGGGAAAGTGGTGGCTTCCCAAGTTTGGGCCATGGCGAGCCTTGTGAATTTGTGTTTGCATGTGGTTCGTCCGTGCATTAAAGGTGTGCCAACTATGCACTAACCAACTTGTTGTTTGGTTTGTGTAAGTCCACATGAATAATTGACCTACTTCTCATTTTTCCTAGTCCCCATCTCAAAACTCTAGCACACCCCTCTACCCTCGAAATGCTACAAGCCAGGGAATGTGCCCCAATTCTTTATCCTTTTGTTGTTTTCACCTTAAATTCACATTTGAATTTATCAAAAAGCTTGGGAGTGTGTCAATGTTTGTGCACTATGTTTTTGTTTCAGCTAAGATCCTTGTATATATCCAAGGATGGTTTGTATGATTCTAATAACTTGGTCTTGAGTTTGGTGTACCAGATTCTTATGACCTCCTCTCAAAGGAGATATTGGGTGGTGGGTTGTGGGCATTGTCGCATTGTTGGTAATCACATTGTTGGTAATAGTTTTATTCATAGTTTTCAAGAAACAATCTTGACGCCAAGAACAATAATGTATGTGGTCAAGATTGTGAAATAAGAACATGATGTTAATGACATTCGACTTTTGTCTTCAATCCCACCTTCTTCATTTGATTTCATTGAGTTGTCTAATTTTTCTTCATGTGACGACTTGACACCCCATTCTTTGTCCACGATATCATTGAATTTAATTTTTTAATCTAATTCCCTATAGCCATAGTTTCCATTGTCATGATCGTATTCACATTGTCATCACAACCTTCATCCTTTTTTAGAAGTGTTCAGTCAATGGTTTCTTATTTACGTTTAATGGTGCTTCTAGGACAGAGCTCCAACAAGTTATGAAATTTGGATTATGATAAGATACCTATTCAAAAAGTCCAATTCTTGTTATTTTATTTTGATGGGGATGTCTTGTTTAAATTGTAGCCTCTCCTTCTCAATGCTCATGGCTTTTAAAAAATGCAGGGCATGGATAATAAGAATGATGGCCATGCTTAGTGTAAGGTGATCACCACCAATATTAAAAAATGGTTTTGGGTTGAACTTTAGGAAGACTCATTGCTTGGGTCACCTATGTTGTGTGCAAAATGATTGTGAGAACTTTGTGTGTTTTGCCTCTCACAATGGAACCATTTTGGTGCGATGAAAACATTCAAATTTTACTTGTAGGTTAGATGTAACTTACTATGTCCACTTTTTTGCATGGATGCAAATTTTGTCATGTTTTCCCCCTTTACATTGCTAGTTACAATGGGAAAATCTATTATGTTGTGCATAAATTCCAATCTTTGTCAAGAACAATGATTCATCTTGGGGTACACAACCGTCTTATTGTGGATGGCAAGTGCAGGGAGTCTCTGGAAGAAACTAGAAGGTTGATTATAGAGGAGGTCATTTGCACGCTTAATGCAAAGATGTTTGTATTTCCCTGAGTGCTAGCAAGACCTTCTTGGCTAGGCATCTACTTGATGATTGTAGTGATGGTAAAGTGGAGCTTTTCAAAGGTGAATAATTGGAGCAAATCTAGGACAAAGTTCTATAAATTGAACTCTCCCAACATTTGTAGCCTCGTTGCTTCTTTCAAACATCGTCCGAATGGTGGTTACATTGATAGCATCCTTGAATTGAAATCCAAGAGTTGATATGACTACATCCAAAAGTATTCCTTCCTTCGACAAGTTCTTGGACAAAAGGTGTTCATTTTCAAAATGTCCATAAATGTTGTGGGAAGCGGAACAAGTCTTGTCACATGAATGCAACTTGCAGGGGATTTGCAAAATGCTTGGATCATATTTGATCATGTGAAACATGTGACTAGTTGGATAGCTATGGTTTGTCATGTGTACAATCGGCCTATTGCAAAATGATGACCATTGCGGTTTGTGACATGTAGTCTAAGGACATGGAGGCTCAACAAGTAATGTGGAAAAAACTCAATGACACAATGTAAAAACATGACTTTCCGAAATCAAATTTCAAGGGATTTATGGCTGATAGCACAAAAGCCAATTGAAATGTCCTCTGAATTGTTTATGGGTCAAGGGAGCCCTTTGTGAAGATGATTGATAAGGAGCACACATGTTTATTCCATTGGATTCAATCACTCGATAAACACACCAAATAAATGATCAAACTCGAATTTCAAAATCAACACATCTTTTTTTGCCACTAGTATAGGGGCACAAAATCCCTTAAGGAGGTTGACAGTTTGTATATTCTAATTTTTTGTTGGCTTGTCTAGGGCTACTTTTGAGGCAAGTGTCCATGAACTTGGCAATTGGTTTAGTTTTTGGGCATTTTGGTGTTAAACAATAGGGAGGGTTCATGGTCCATGTGAATATTTTGTCTCTCAACTATTTATGACTTTCTTTTTCTTATTGGTATTTAACACATGAATTCCATTTGCTTTCCAATTCCATTACACTCTCATTCTAACTCTATTGTGACATTTCAAATTTTGCTGACATTTTATTTCCTTTGACCTATAAAAGTTCAATGATGAGGAGTGGGTGGACATGTTCATTTGTAATGTGGCAAAAACTATGCATAACATCTAGTTGTAACAATCGGGAAAATGCAGCATTTGATTGTACACAACAACATCCGATGACTATGTTCGTGTTTTCAAACAATCTATGTTGTATAGACAATACTTGCCAAGTGGTCCAACTGGTCATGGACTTGATAAAAATGAATTTTTGTTGAAGAAGGCACAAGGATTGAGTGATCTTGCTAAACTTGCGGCCGATGTGGCAAATTACACATTTGGGTCATTTTTCACAAATTGCCCTCCACACCTTGAGGGAGAAAAGGTGTTTGGGTTGCTAAGTGACCTATTAATTATCCTCTAGGTGTAGACAAAGATTCCCATCGTCCTAACCGTGTGAATTTTTTTCATCCATGGATATCTATTCTAGCTATTAAATTTGATATTATGGAAGATGTACATGTTCAATAATTACCACTAGCTGGTTGTAGTGATTTGTTGCCTTTGTTATCTTAAAGTGGCTTGGAATTGAAGGAAAATATTTGTGTTGATGGCTAGTGGCGTATTGAATGTTGTCCACCCACATATTTAATTCAATGTTTTCCACTCTAAAAAACCATGACATTCAAATGCAAAGCAAGGATCAACCTTTACAAATCAATAAGTGGAATTCTTGCTCCATGTTACTTGGTTTTATGGGTTGAATATCACAACGAATCATTCGAACACCATAAACATTAGTTTTGTCTTGATGATGAGCCATTGTGTGGGTGGGATAGTTCGAAAACTTGAAATTATTAGGCCTGCAGTTCCAACTTTATGGCCCATCCAATAAGGTATTAACTTGACCCAAAAGGATGTAACAACTCTATAAGAAGTAAGGTTTTCCTTTGACCACTTCTGTAGAAACAACGCTCAAAGTTTATTTGGCTTCCAATCTTTTAGTTCAAGTAATTCCCATGTGTTTTTTGTGAGTTGTCATAGCCCTACGAGGCTGTTCGATGCAAGTTTGACCTATAACTCGTGGTGGCGAGAAGGTGAAAAGGTCTTCTCTGTTCAAAATAACACAATAGCACACAAACAATTGGGAAGCTTGCAAATTACTTTTTCAATGCACTGTTTTCCTTGATGTTGATGTTTTTCCACCCAAGTATGGATGAATTTACAAATATTCTTTCTGATGACAACCAATATGATGTCGCTATTGGCAATTTCCTTAGATGTTCATGTGTTTACTTTGTTAAAATGTTGGCAGGTTCTTTGGGTGGCCATGGGGCATATGTGCATTGTAAACATGTGTATCACATCTTTCAAACAATTATGTTCTATGGGCTCACAAAAGAGTTCATTCATTATTGCACGTGGAGTTGGGATGAAGTTCAGCGTTTGTAAAATGTTCTAAAGCCTTTGGACTTTTGTGATAGTACATAACAATTGCATCTGTTTCAAATCAATTGTGTTTTCTCATTCATCAAGCTTGTCGTAGTTGTCTCCACTATGTAGGAAATTTTGTTTTTAATTATGGCTAAATAACTTTTTCTCCACTATGTATTATTTCAATTGTTCTTATGAGATGTTTATGTTCTTTTGTTTTGGTGATTATACATTAGTGGTGTGGCATCAAAGTATGTGATTTGATAAAACTTTATACATTTTATTTGCAATAAACCCATTGACAATCATGACATGCTTTAATGTGAGTTGTCTTATTATATAGAATACCATAGTACCTTGCCATCATAACACATGTTTGTCAAAGAACCAATATATTATTAGTTTAAATTCATCAAATATTTTTCAAGCATGTAGTTTTTCGTCATTTCAACAATTTTGAAAATATTGAAAGTATTATATAGGAGCCCTAAATATTTGGAGCATTGGTTGCACCAAGAATGATAATATGTTTAAAGTCAATAAATAATTGTTGATTCCCCAACAAATCATGTTTGTGATGTGGTAGAATATTCCATGGTAAGGTGTGGAATATTTTACCACATCATATATTAATACCACACGGAAATTTTTTGGGGAATATTCCATGATGTGGCATGGAATATTTTAAAAGATTCCTTCATGCTCATGCTCATGCTCATTTACTCACCCACTCACTTGCTAATGTCATTGCACATTTTACCCTAGTCTTAACCCCAAAATGTGCATTCAATCTAAATGCAACTTGTTGCCCCTTCTCATGGATTCTATTGTGATTTCACACATTTTCCCACACCTTCCAGCTATGACCCCTTCCATAGTTTGGCACATGTGACAAATAAACAAGGCATGGTTTACATTTATTGCAAAAAATGTCTTTTAGAATGCATTGGAGATGGTGAGAATAGACCATAGACCTTACCTTTTTCTATTGTTAAAATTGGTAGTTCAAGGATATGTCTTCAAAAATATTTTGAGCATGAACTAAAATGTTTCAAGGTGTGTTTGGACATTGTTGACTTAAACCCTAACTTATGTGATTCATATTCAAAATCTTCAAATTATACTTCTAGTGGATTACAACTCCCTCAATAGGAAGACGTAAATTTCTTGGCAAATTTTGGTATGACAAATTTTGACCTTTTCATGGACTTACAAGTAAGTGATTACCATTCACCTACATGAGAGCATGTTTTAGTTGCAACAAATCAAAAGGCAAAGGTGCCATAGAAAGATAAAACCCATAAACCACTAGTGGAGTATGTACAACTAAATACATAGGTAGGTATGTACAACCTTCATTTTGGGCACTATAGTAATGGTAGGAAATAGGTAACCCAATTTATTCATAATGTGGTATGGAAGAACATATATGTTGCATACAAATTAGAATATTTGAATTGTATTCTAAGAGGAAACACTAAATGATCGATTGTGAGAAACATTGAAGGAATTGAAAACAAGGATATCCAATGAGGATGACTCTGACAAAGTCGCTCTTCATTGTGATGATGTTTTAGAAAAGTTGAAGACCACTTATGGACACACCTCTTGGAATGTTTTAAAGAAGTGACAATCCTTTATAGATGGTGTAAGACTCACACCTACAATTAGTAGACATTGAAATAGTTTATGTAGTGATTAATGCCCCAAGTTTTCTATGAACTCTAAGTTCTATTACTCCAATTGAGAAGCTCGTTTAGCTTATGTCAAAGGCTGAAATGTTAAACACTTAGTCTATTAATATTGCATCCATGGCAAACAATTTTAGTCGAATAATGAAACTATAGATTCTTTATATTGGCCAAGGTTGCATTACCTAGCAAAAAAATAACAAGGCCAAAATTGCAAATTGAAACAAGTTAAAAAATTGGGTGTAATCTTTGAAGAGGACTTCAAAATGGAAGTAAAGTTTATCTTGGGTTTTTAGCATTTTATTTCAAATAAATTCAAAATCTCAATTGTCTATAAATTTGAAATCTCAATATTACAATAGGAAGTTTCCAAGATAAATTGGAATTTCCAAAAATAAAGACAAGTTTCAGTCTTGTAATTTGAAATTCCAAAACTATTATTTTCTTCCAAGAGGAAAAATAAACAGATTTTAGATTAAAATAATAGTTTCAGACTTGCAATTCCATATTATAAAAATAAAAATGAATTTTCCAGAGGTAAAATATTAATTTCAGAATTGAAGTTTTAGGTCGCAGTAATAAAAATGGTTTTTTAGAGGTAAAATAATAATTTCAGAATCGAAATTTTAGGTTGCAGTAATAAAAATGGTTTTTTAGAGGTAAAATAATAATTTCAGAATTGAAAATTTAGGTTGTAGTAATAGCAATGCCTTTCAGAGGTAAAATAATAATTTCAGAATTAAAAATTCAGGTTGCAGTAATAGAAATGAATTTTCTAGAGGTAAAATAATAATTTTAGAATTGAAATTTCAGGTTGTAGTTTTAAAATGATTTTTTCAGAGGTAAAATAATAATTTCAGACTTGACATTTCAATTTGTAGTAATAAAAATGATTTTCTCAAATGCAAAATAATAATTTTAGACTTGACATTTCAAGTTACAATAATAAAATGATTTTTCCAGAGGCAAAATAATAATTTCAAACTTAACATTTCAGGTTTTA